>Ga0326726_10000035_pt1 | contig 122413 bp, 123 predicted proteins | sample MHFenrmetagenome_2_FD_207603 | JGI IMG/M metagenome (GOLD analysis project Ga0326726, IMG submission 207603) | Lab enriched peat soil microbial communities from Michigan Hollow, Ithaca, NY, United States - MHF15MN | ecosystem: Environmental > Terrestrial > Soil > Wetlands > Peat | place: USA... | reverse complement strand
GCCGCGCGCGGCCAGCGCGATGGCCTCGTCGATACCGTCGTACGGCATCAGCGTGCTCACCGGGCCGAACGCCTCCACGTCGTGCGCGGCGTGGTCCTTTGGCTCGTTGGCCAGCAGCAGCGTGGGCGCGAAGAAGGCGCCCTCGGCCACGCCGATGCCGATGGGGTTGAAGCCGTCCTTGGCCGAATACACCACCTCGGCGCCGCGCGTGAGCTCGGCCACGCGCTCGGCCACGTCCTTGGCTTGCGCGTGCGACGCCAGCGCGCCCATGCGCACGGTGTCGTTCGACGGGTCGCCGATCACGGTCTTGGCCAGGCGGTTGCGCAGCCGCTCGGCCACGGCAGCGATGTGCTCGCGCGGCACGATCGCGCGGCGGATCGCGGTGCACTTCTGGCCGGCCTTCACCGTCATTTCGCGCGCCACCTCTTTGACGAAGAGATCGAACTCCTCGTCGTCGGGCGTCACATCGGGCGCCAGGATCGCGCAGTTCAGCGAGTCAGCCTCGGCGTTGAACGGGATCGAGTTACGCACGATGTTGGGGTGCACACGCAGCGTAGCCGCGGTGTCGGCGCTGCCGGTGAAGGTGACCACGTCCTGGCCGTCGAGCTTGTCCAGCAAATTGCCGGTGCCGCCGATCACCAGCTGCAGCGCGCCGGCGGGCAGCAGGCCTGACTTGTCGATCAAGCGCACCAGCGCTTCGGTGAGGTAGCTGGTCGCGGTGGCCGGCTTGCCGATGCACGGCATACCGGCCAGAAAGGTGGGCGCAAATTTCTCGAGCAACCCCCACACCGGAAAGTTGAACGCGTTGATGTGCACGGCCACGCCGCGCCGCGGCACCAGGATGTGCGTGCCCGCGAAGCCGCCCTTCTTGCTCAAGCTGATCGCCGGGCCTTCGTGCACCACGTTGCCCGACGGCAGTTCGTTGTTGCCGACGCTCGAATAGGCAAACAGCGTGCCGCTGCCGCCTTCGATGTCGATCCAGCCGTCGTTGCGCGTGGCGCCGGTGTGGGCCGAGATCGCGTACAGGCCTTCCTTGTTGTCGTTGATGTACTTGGCCAGCGCTTTGAGGATCGCGGCGCGCTGCTGGAAGTCGAGCTTGAGCAGGTTGGTGAGACCGGTGGTGCGCGCGTAGTGCACCGCTTCGCCGAAGTCGATGGCCTCGGCATGCGTGCTCGCCACCGGCTGGCCGTTGACGGCGCTGCGCAGTTGCGCGGCAGGCTTGGCGCCGAGCCAACGGCCGGCGATGAAACTTTGAAGGACAGGGGTCATTCGTTGGGCTCCGATGAGGGGGATTGTGAGTGCGCCGGCAACAGCGCACGCACTTCGCCGGTGAAGGTGGCCACGTCGATCGGCTTGGCGATGTAGCCGTCGCAGCCGCCGGCGATGAACTTTTCGCGGTCGCCCTTCATCGCGAACGCGGTGAAGGCCACGATCACCAGCGAGCGCGTGGCCGGCTGGCTGCGCAGTTGCTGCGTCAGGGCCAGGCCGTCGATGCCCGGCAGCTGGATGTCCATCAACACCAGGTCGGGCGCGAAGGCGGCCACCTGCGCCAGCACCTCGCTGCCGTCGAGCACGGTGGCCACCTCCATGCCGCCCTTGGTGAGCAGATGGGTCGCGATCTCGATGTTGAGCTGGTTGTCGTCGACCACCAGCACGCGCGGCGCGGTCATGCGATCTCCTGCCGCGCACGCTGCGCCTGCCAGGTGCGCAGCTGCTCCACCAGCGCATCGAGCCCGCCACCGGCCTTGGCCACCACGGCCTGCGCCGAGGCCTTCAGCGTGGCCAGCTCGTCGGCGCTCAGCTGCATGCTGGTCCACACGAACACCGGCAGCTGCCTGGAGCGCGGCTGCTGGCGCAATTCGTGCAGCAGGTCGAAGCCGTTCATGCCTGGCATCAGCAGGTCGAGGATCATCGCGTCGGGCAGCTGCTGCTCGAGCAGCTCGAGCGCCTGTGCGGCGCTGGATGCCACCCGTGCCGCGATGCCCAACGTCTGCAAGGTGGCCGCCATCAGCTCGAGTGCGCCGGGGTCGTCGTCGACCACCAGCACGGTGGGGGTCGCAGGGTCGGCCCAGCCCAGGCGGCGCAGCGCCGCGCTCACCTGCTGCGGGCGGATCGGCTTGGCCAGCACGTCGCTCACCGCAAAGCCGGCGAGCGCCGAGGTTTCGCTGACCACCGTGATCACCACCACCGGCGTCTCGCGGTTGGGGCCGGCGCCGCGCAGCTCGTTCAACACTTCGAGGCCGCTGCGGTCGGGCAGCAGCAGGTCGAGCGTGATGGCGTCGTAGCGTCGCGCGGCGGCCAGCTCCAGCGCGCGCCGCGCAGTGGCGGCCAGCTCGACCTGATAGCCCGCCGAGCGCAGGATCTGCGCCAAGTGCGCCTGGTCGGCGCCGTCGTCTTCGATCACCAGCACGGTGGGCGCATCGGCCAGCGCAGGCGGCTGGCTCGGCGGGTTCGCGCGCGGCGTCGCGGCGCCGAGGCGCCGCGGCAGCACCAGATGGAACACGCTGCCCACGCCGAGGGTGCTGCGCGCGCCGACGCTGCCGCCGTGCAACTCCGCGAGGTGGCGCGTCAGCGCGAGGCCGAGGCCGGTGCCCTGGTGCGGCTTGGCCAGCCCGGTGTGCACCTGCTGGAACTGGTGGAACAGCTTGGACAGATCGGACGTTGCGATGCCGATGCCGTGGTCTTCGACCTCGATGCGCACCTGCTCGTCGCCCTGCGGCATGGCGCGCAGCGCCACCTGGCCGCCCTCGCGGCTGAACTTGATCGCGTTGGACAGCAGGTTGTAGAGCATCTGCTTCAGGCGCGCCGGATCGAGCACCAGGTCGTTCACCGCCGGATCGACGTCAATCGCCACCTGCACGCCCTTGCGCGCCGCCTCGGCCTGCAGCACGCCGGCCACTTCGCGCACCAGCGGCGGCAACTGCAGCGGCTCGGGCATGAGGTCGAACTTGCCGGATTCGACCTTGGACAGGTCGAGCACGTCGTTGATCAGCCGCAGCAGATGGCGGCCGCCGGCGGCGATGTGGCCCAGGTACTCGGCGTGTTTCTCGGGCGACAGGCTGGGCCCGCTGGCGCGCAGGATCTCGGCAAAGCCGATCACCGCGTTGAGTGGCGTGCGCAGCTCGTGCGACATGTTGGCCAGGAACTCGCTCTTCAAGCGGTTGGCCTCCTGGATCTGGCGGTTCTCGGCTTCCAGGTGCACGCTGTGCACGCGCAGCTCCTCGGCCTGCCTGCGCGCGGTGTTGTCCATCACCACGCCGACGATGAACCCGGGCTGGCCAGGGCGCGGCAGGAAGACGCCGCGCGAGCTGAGCCAATGCACGCTGCCATCGGCCCACACGACGCGGAACTCGTCGAACCACGGCGTGCGCTCGTGCGTGGTCCGGTTGACGTGGCGCCGCACGCGCTCGCGGTCGTCGGGGTGGATGCATTGGAAGAACTTCTCGGCGCTCCAGTCGGTGGCGGCCTCGGTGTAGCCGTAGCAGCGATCGTGCTGCAGCGAGTGGCGGATCGCGCCGCTGCCCAGGTCGATGTCCCAGTCGCCGATCTGCGCCGCGTCGAGCGCCATCTGCAGGCGTGACTGGCTGGCGCGCACCGACGCTTCGGCCTGCTCGCGCGCCTGCTCGCGCTGCAGCAGCAGCGCCTGCGCCTGTTGCAGCGCGCGGCCGAGCTCGTGCGCCTCGTGCAGCGAGGAGTCGGCCACCACCGCGGCCTCGCCACGCCCGATGGCCAGCGCCGGCTGCACCAGGGCCTGCACCGGCGCCGCGATGCGGTAGCCAATCGCCCGCGCCAGCAGCAGGCCGGCCGCCAGCAGCGCCGCCGCGCTCAAGCCGTAGAGCCACAACGAGCGGCGCAGTTGCGCATCGAGCTCGGACTCCGGCACGCCGATGCTCACCGTCCAGCCATGCGCGCCGCCGTGGTTGTACATGGCCACCACGCGGATGCCCTCGACCGTCACGCCGTCGTATCGGCCTTCGGGCGCCTTGCCGGTCTCGGCCAGGAAATGCGGCGACGCGCTCTGGCCGACGAAGCGTTGCGATTCGCGCGTGCGCGCGACGATGACGCCGCGGCTGTCGACCACCGCGGCGGTCCACTGCGGCGAGAAGTTCTGGTGCATCAGGAGGTCGGCAAAACGCTGCAGGCCGAACACCATCTCGAGACGCGCGATCGCGCGGCCTTCGCGCAGCACCGGCACCGCCACCGCGACCTGCTGCTGCTTGGACACCTGGCCGACGAAGGCGCCCGACACCGCGGGCTTGCCGCTGGCGAACACCTGCGGAAAACGATCGTCGCGCAGCTTGGGCAGCGGCGCACCCCAGTCGTTGTTGGCAACGGCCAGGGCCTGCAGCTCGGGGTCGAGCAGCACGATGTTGTCGGCCGCCACATGCGTCAACGTCTCGCGCGCCTGCGCGTGAAAGCGCCGGTAGTCGCGGTCGTCGATGCTGCTCGAGCTGGCCAGCGCCTGCAGCACCTGGATCGTGGCGTCGAGCTCGCGGTCCACCGATTGCACGAGGTTGCGTGCGGCCTGCAGGTTGGTTTGCAGCAGCGCGTCGCGCTCGCGCTGGTACGACGCCACCAGCAGCTCCGCCGCGAGCAGGCACAACGGCACGGTGCAGGCCACCACCAGCCACTGGATGCGCGCGCGGATCGTCGATGCCGACCCGATGCCCAAGAGCCGAACCGCCGGCATGCCTGCCTTTCACCGGGAATCCCGTCGACGGATTACACCACCGGCGCGATCGGCGCATCCGCCGTCGGCATCCACGGTCAGCGCCACTACCGTGCGTATCGATGGACCTGCGACCGGCCTTTGTACGGGGTCAGGCGGCGCGCGCGGCAGCGCGCTACATCGACAACGAGCCCTCGCGAAACTCGGTCTTGTCGAGCCACACGTTCACCAGCACGGCGCGGCCCTGGCGCGCCAGCTCGCGTGCGCGCGCCAGCGCGGGACGCACCTCGTCGGCGCGGCGCACCAGCAGGCCCTGCGCGCCGAAGCCGGCCACCACCTCGTGGTAGGCGCTGCGCGCGAGCACGGTGGCCACGTCGTCGTGCAGCATCTTCACCTGCTCGCGGGCGATTTGCGTCCAGCCGGCGTCGTTGCCCACCACCGCGATCACCGGGATGCCCTGGCGCACGAAGCTGTCGAACTCGCTCAAGCCCCAGCCGCAGGCGCCGTCGCCGAACACGATCCACGTTTCGCGGTCCGGGCGAGCGAGCGCCGCGCCCATCGCGAAGCCGGCGCCCACGCCCAGCGTGCCGAACGCGCCGGGGTCGAGCCACGTCAGCGGCGCGCGCGGGTGCAGCACGTAGCTGGCGGTGGCCACGAAGTCGCCGCCGTCGGCCACGAACAGCGCCTGCTCGCCGGCCTCGGCCTCGAGCGCACGAAAGAACGCCAGCGGATTGACGTATTCGCCGCGGGCCGCGGCCTGCGTGTCGATCTCGGTTTCGCGCGCCTGGTCGCGCGCGCGCAGCGTGCCGATCCAACCGGCCCAGTCCGCCGCGGGCTGCGGCCGTGCGGCGGCCAGTGCTTCGATGAAAAGACCGGCGTCGCCGATGGCGGCGATGTCGGGTTTGCGGTTGAGGCGCGCGTCGCGCGTGCTGCGGTTGGCCGCGATCAGCGTGGCGCGGCGTCGCACGTGGCGGCCGTAGTCGAGGCGGAAGTCGCACGGCACGCCCGCCAGCAGCACGCAGTCGGCCTCGCGCAGCGCCTGGCGGCGCGCGTGGCGCATCTGCAGCGCATGGTCACGCCCGAGCAGGCCGCGCGCCATGCCCGAGAGGTACACCGGCACGCCGAGTTGCCGCACCGCATCGGCCAGGCGATCGGCCTGGTCGGCGCGCACCACCGCCTGGCTGCCGATCACCATGAGCGGCTGCTTGGCTTTGGCCAGTGCCGTCGCCGCCGCTCTTGTGGCACTGTCGCTCGCGCGGGGCAGATACACGGTCTGCACGCCCGGCACCAGCACATCCTGGCTGCCGGCGAACATGCGCTTGGCGTGGCGGTTGAGGTACCAGCGCAGGGCACGTTCAGACAACGAGTTGCCCTTGCCCGCGGCCTCGGCATACCACTGGCGGATCGAGGCCTCGTCGTACAGCAGATCGACCGGGCACTCGATGAACACCGGCCCCGGCACACCCGAGCGCGCGAGCGCGAACGCGTCGCCCACCGCGGGCCCCAGATCGCGCAGTCGGCGCATCTTGAAGAAGCGCTTGACGTGCGGCTCCACCAGCGGGCGCTGGTCGATGTCTTGCAGCGCGCCGCGGCCCTGCAGCGCGGTGGGTGCGGCGCCGCCGAGCAGCACCAGCGGGCTCTGCGCGAGCTGCGCGTTCTTCAGCGCGGTGATGGTGTTGGTGATGCCGGGCCCGGCCGTCACCGCGGCCACGCCGGGCACGCCGGTGAGCCGCGCCGTGGCGTCGGCGGCGAACACCGCGGTGACTTCGTCGCGCACGTCGACCACGCGGATGCCGCGCGCCTTGGCCGCGCTCAAGATCGGCGAGATATGGCCGCCGCACAGCGTGAACAGCCGCTGCACGCCGTGCGCCAGCAGCGCCTCGGCGATGCGGTCGCCGCCGTGGCGCACCGGCACGCTCATGATGAAGGCGCGCTCATGTGGCCCCCTTGGCGCTGCCCGCCGTCCCCCCTAGGGGGAGCGAGCGCCTTCGGAGCGGCCGTGCGGCGCTCATGTGGCCCCCTTGGCGCTGCCCGCCGTCCCGCGGCCGCACGGCGCTCATGCCCACAACACGCGACTGCCCTGCGCGTACCAGCTGGCAACCATCGGCTCCACTGCGGCCTCGATGCGGCTGCGCTTGATCTTCAGGGTCGGCGTGAGCAAGCCATTCTCGATCGACCACGGCTCGCGCACCACCACGATCATGTGCAGCCGTTCGTAGTCGCTGAGCTCGCGGTTGACGGCGTGCAGCAGCTGCTCCATCTCGCGCTGCACCTCGGCGCGCACCGCTTCGTCGCCGAGCCGCGCGCGCAGGGCCTCGGCGGGCACCACCAGCGCATAGGCTGCCGACTGCCCGACACCGGACACCAGCGACAGCTCCACCATCGCATGCGCGTTGAGGCGGTTCTCGATCGGCGCCGGCGCGATGTACTTGCCCTTGGCGGTCTTGAACAGCTCCTTGGTGCGGCCGGTGATCCTGAGCAACCCGTCGGCGCGGCGCTCGCCGCGGTCGCCGGTGCGGAAGAAGCCATCGTCGGTGAACGAGGCCGCCGTCAGCTCGGGTTGCTTGTAGTAGCCGCTGAATTGCCCGGGCGACTTGATCAGGATCTCGCCCTCCGGGCTGAGCTTGACCTGCACGCCGGCCATCGGCACGCCGACGAAGCCGGGCTCGCTGGCCTGCTCGTTGGAGGTGTACGAGTACGAGTTGTCCTCGGTCATGCCGTAGCCCTCGAACAGCTTCAGCCCCAGGCGCCGGTACCAGCGGATCAGCTCCGGCGGCAGCGGCGCCGAGCCGCTGCCGGCCTGCACCACCGCATCGAGCCCGAGGCCCTTGAGCACCTTGCGCGCCACCAGCCGGCCGAGCAGCGGAATCGACAGCAGCCGGTCGAGCTTGGCGGGCGGCATCTTGGCGAACACGCCTTGCTGGAACTTCAGCCACAAGCGCGGCACCGAGATGAACAGCGTGGGCCGCGCGCGCCGCAGATCCTGCAAGAAGGTCTCGAGCGACTCGGCGAAAAAGATGTGCGTGTTGCCGTCCCACAGCGACGCGGCCTCGACCCACGAGCGCTCGAAGCTGTGCGCCAGCGGCAGGTACGACAGCATGCGACCCTGAACGCTCTCGCCCTCGCGCTTGCGCACGTCGGCCGCGATGCCCTCGGCCGCACGCGAGATGGCGCCGAACGAGCACATCACGCCCTTGGGCTGGCCGGTGGAGCCCGAGGTGTAGATCAGCATCGCCAGCTCGTCGGCCGCGCGCTGCGGGCGGCCGGACAGCGGCGCGGTGCGCGCGACGATCGCGTCCCAGGTGTCGAACGACGTGGGCGTCGCCAGCGGGAACGTGATGCATGGCAACCCCGCCGGCACGCCGCGCTGCTGCCGCGGCCAGGCATCGAGCTTGCCCACGAACAGCAGGCTGGCCTCGCTGTGCTCCAGCACGAAGCGCACGGTATCGGCGGTCTCGGTGGGAAAGATCGCCACCGTGGTGTAGCCGCCGAGCCAGATGGCCAGCTCGGCCATGAAGAACTGCGCGCAGTTCTTCGACAGGATCGCGATGCGCGCGCCGCGCGGCAAGCCGCGGCTTTGCAGGTGCGCGGCCATGCGCCGCGATTGATCGAGCACCTGGCCCCAGGTGTAGTCGACGACCTGCTCACCTCCGATGGGCTGCGTGAGGTAAACGCGATCCGGGTGGCCGGCCTCGTGGTCGAACACCTGGTCGAGGATCAGTCTGCGTTCAGTCACGTCAGGCGCGCTCGATCGCCAGCGCGATGCCCTGGCCAACGCCGATGCACATGGTGGCCAGGCCGCGGCGGCCGCCTGTTTTTTCGAGCTGGCGCAGCGCGGTGAGCGCCAGCCGCGCGCCCGACGCGCCGAGCGGGTGGCCGAGGGCGATCGCGCCGCCGTTGGGGTTGACGCGCGGGTCGTCGTCGGGCAGCCCAAGTTGCCGTGTCACCGCGAGGCCCTGCGCTGCAAACGCTTCGTTGAGCTCGATCACGTCGAGTTCGCTCACCGTCCAGCCCAGGCGCGCGAGCAGCTTCTGTGTGGCGGGTGCCGGGCCGATGCCCATGATGCGCGGCGGCACGCCGGCCACCGCGGCGCCGATGATGCGCCCGCGGGCTTTCAGGTTGTATTTCTTCAGCGCCGCGTCGCTCGCGATCAGCAATGCGCACGAGCCGTCGTTGACGCCCGACGCGTTGCCCGCGGTCACGGTGCCGTCGGGCTTGACCACGCCTTTGAGCTTGGCGAGGGCCTCGAGCGTGGTGGCGCGCGGGTGTTCGTCGGTGCTGAACTGCGTGGGCTCGCCCTTCTTGCTCGGGATGCTCACGGCCACCGTTTCGCCTTCGAAGAAGCCGGCCTTGCTCGCGGCCTGCCAGCGCTCCTGCGAGCGCAGCGCGAACGCATCCTGGTCGGCGCGCGACACCTTGTACTCGGCGGCCACGTTCTCGGCCGTCTCGGGCATCGAGTCGATGCCGTGCTGCTGCTTCATCAGCGGGTTGACGAAGCGCCAGCCGATGGTGGTGTCTTCGATCTTGGCGCTGCGCGAGAACGCGCTGTCGGCCTTGGCCAGCACGAACGGCGCGCGCGTCATGCTCTCGACGCCGCCGGCGATCATCAGCTCGGCCTCGCCGCTGGCGATGGTGCGCGCGCAGGTGGCCACCGCATCGAGCCCCGAGCCGCACAGGCGGTTCAGCGTGGCGCCGGCCACCTCGGTGGGCAAACCCGCGAGCAGTGCCGCCATGCGCGCGACGTTGCGGTTGTCTTCGCCGGCGCCGTTGGCGCAGCCGTAGATCACGTCGTCGACCTGCTTCCAGTCGACGCCGGCGTTGCGCTGCATCAGCGCCTTGATCGGGATCGCGCCGAGGTCGTCGGTGCGCACGGTGGCCAGAGCGCCGCCGTAGCGACCGATCGGGGTGCGCACGCCATCGACGATCCAGACGGGGCGGGGCAGCGACATGGTGGGTCTCCGGTTTGTCTAACGATCGCGCTGCGCGTACACAGTCATGCAGCGGCGGCGAGTTTGCGCGGCGGTTTCACCGCGGGCAGCCCGCCGAGGAACAGGTCGGCCACGATCGGCGCGATCGCCGCGTGGCTGAGCTCGCCGTCGGGCTTGTGCCAGGTGAACATCCAGTTGATCATGCCGAACAGCAGCATCGTCATCGGCTTGGCGAGCTTGGCTTTCTTCAGGTCGGGGCGCAGCGCAACCACCGCGCGCGCGAATCCTGCCACCACTTCGCGCTCTTTGCCGAGCACGCGCTCGCGGTCTGCGCCGTTGAGAAAGCGCACGTCTTCGGTGAGCACGCGGTGCGCGTGCTGCGCGCCGGCATACTCTTCGACGATGCGCGCGATCAGCTCGCGCAGATGCGCTTCGGCGCCCAGCTGTTCGGCGCCCACCTCGGCCACCAGCGCGTGCAGCCGCTGCACGTGGCCCTCGGCGATCGACACCAGGATGGCGTACTTGTCCTCGTAGTAGTGGTACAGCGTGGCCTTGGACAGGCCGCAGGCTTGCGCCACCTCGTTCATCGACGTGCCGGGATAGCCGCGGTTGGCGAACAGCGTGGCCGCACGTTCGAGGATCAGCTCGCGCTGATCGTCGTAGCCGGGGGCGCGGCCGCGGGGCATGTCAGCGCCCGCCGGGCCGCCCCAAGGGCGATGAGGGCCCCCTCGGGGGGGTGAGCCCGCACCGAGCGAGCGCCTGCGCGCTCGCGAGTGGCTGGAGAACGCCGACCGGCATGCAGGCCGGGCGGCAGCCAACGAAGTGAGCGTGGGGGCTCATGGTTCTATCTTTCGTCGAAGGAGAGCACGACGCGCTCGGTCGTCGGGTGCGCCTGGCAAGTCAGCACGAAACCCGCCGCCACCTCGGCCTTGTCGAGCGCAAAGTTGCGCTCCATGCGCACCTGGCCTTCGATCAGCTTGGCGCGGCAGGTGCCGCACACGCCCGAGGTGCACGAGAACGGCACCTCGAGCCCCGCAGCCGACGCGCTGTCGAGGATGCTCGGCTGGTCCTTGCGGAATTCGATCTCGCGGCGCAGGCCGTCGCGGATGATCGTGACCTTGGCGATCTCTGCGTCGCCCGGCGCGGCCTGGTGGATCACGGCGCCCACCGCCTGCCCCGCCTGCGGCGCGATGCCGAAGCGCTCGATGTGGATGCGCTCCTCAGACACGCCGGCGGCCAGCAGCGCGGCCTCGGCCTCGTCGTTCATCTGGTACGGGCCGCAGACGAACGCGTGGTCGATGCGCTGAGCGGGAACGAGTGCACGCTCGAGTCGATCCGGCTCCGCCGGGCGACTCGAACCCCCTTGGGGGGCGGGCCGGGCGAGCCCGGCCCTGGGGGCACCAAGGAACTCGCCGATCTTGTCGCGGTTCATCACGCCGTGGTTGATGGCCGCATCGGTGTGCTCGTCGGAGAACACATGGTGCAGCACCAGGCGCGTGAGGTACTTGTTCTTCAGGTCCTCGATCTCTTCCTTGAACATCGTGCTCTTGAGCGCACGGTTGCCGTAGATCAGCGTGAAGCGCGCGTGCGGCTCGCGGCCGAGCACGGTCTTCATGATCGACAGGATCGGCGTGATGCCGCTGCCGCCGGCAATGCCCAGGTATTGCCGGTGCGCGTTGCGGTCGATCGGCACGAAGAAGCGGCCCTGCGGCGCCATCACGTGGATGGTGTCGCCGATCTTCAATTGCTCGTTGATCCAGTTGGAGAACACGCCGCCGTTGACCTTGCGCACGCCCACGCGCAGCTCGCCGTCGTCGACGCCGGCGCAGATCGAATACGAGCGCCGCAGGTCCTGGCCGTCGACCTCGCGGCGCAGCGTCAGGTACTGGCCCTGCGTGAAGCCGAACACGTCGCGCAGATTGGTGGGCACCTCGAAGGTCACGATCACCGCCTCGGCGGTGTCGGGCTCGATGCGACGCACGCGCAGCGGGTGGAAAAGTGGCGTGGTGCTCACAGCGGTTTGAAGTACTCGAAGGGCTCGCGGCACGCGATGCAGCGGTAGAGCGACTTGCATGCGGTGGAGCCGAAGGTGGACAGACGCTCGGTGTTCTTGCTGTTGCACCGCGGGCATTCGATCGCCTGGCGCGGCACGAGGCGGATCTGCCGTTCCTGCGCCACCGCGGCGTTGCCCTCGGACGGCTTGACGCCGTCCGATACACAGGACGGCGGCGCGATGCCGTATTCGCGCAGCTTGCGGCGGCCGTCGTCGCTGATCCAGTCGGTGGTCCACGCTGGCGCACGCTGGAGCGTCACCCGCGCGGGGCCGAGCCCGGCTGCATTCACCGCATCGATCACGCTCTGTTCGATCACTTCGGTGGCGGGGCAGCCCGAGTAGGTGGGCGTCAGCACGACTTCGATGCCATCGCCATCGGCGAGCACCTCGCGCACGATGCCGAGGTCGCACACCGACAGCGCCGGCACCTCGGGGTCGAGCACGCCTTGCAGCACGTCCCACGCACGCACGACGCGCTGCTCGTCCACCCCGCCGTCCAGGCGGGGCGCTTGGACACTGACACGCATCGCCGCGTTCATCGTCACCACACCCCGCCGGGATAGGCACGCTGCAGATACTGCATGTCGGCCAGGATGTAGCCCATGTGCTCGGTATGGACGCCGCGTTTGCCGGTGCTGCGAAACGCCGTGTCGGCCGGCATCGGCAGCTTGGCCTCGGCGAGCAGCTCGCGCATCTCGGCCAGCCACGGCTCGCGCAACGCATCCCAACGCGGGCCCAGACCATTGGCCGCGGCCGCGGCGTCGACGTCGTCGGACTCGAACAGCTCGGCGCTGTAGCGCCACAGCGTGTCGAGCGCCGCGCGCATGCGGCGGGCCGATTCTTCGGTGCCGTCACCCAGGCGCACCACCCAGTCGCAAGAGTGCTGCTGGTGGTAGCGCGCTTCCTTCACCGCCTTGCCGGCGATGGCGGCGAGCTCGGAGTCGCTGGAGTCGCCCAGGCGCTCCCACAGCAGACGGAACCAGGTGGCGAGCATCGCGTTGCGCAGCACGGTGAACGCGAAGTCGCCGGGACGGCCCGGGCCGTTGGGCAGCTCGGCCATCGTCACGTTGCGGTAGTCTCGCTCCTCGCGCAGGAACGCGAGCTGGTCTTCGTGGTGGCCCAGGCCCTCGAGCTGGCCCACGCGCGACAGCAGCGCGCGCGACTGGCCGATGAGGTCGAGCGCGATGTTCGACAGCGCGATGTCTTCTTCGAGCACCGGCGCGTGGCCGCACCACTCGCCCAGCCGTTGCCCGAGGATCAACGCAGTGTCGCCCAGCCGCAGCAGGTATTGCACCGTGGGTGCTTGCTGGACTTGGATGGAAGGTGTGGTCATGACTTCAGGCTTCCACTACATGTGGTCGACTTCGCTGGGAAGCTTGTAGAAGGTAGGGTGGCGGTACACCTTGTCTTCCATCGGGTCGAAGTACATGCCCTTGTCGGCCGGGTCGCTGGCCACGATCTGGTCGCTGCGCACCACCCACACGCTGCAGCCTTCGAGACGGCGCGTGTAGACGTCGCGGGCGAGCTGGATCGCCATCGGCGCATCGGCCGCGTGCAGGCTGCCGCAGTGCTTGTGGTCGAGGCCCGACTTGCTGCGCACGAACACTTCCCATAGCGGCCACTCGTTGAGGGAGCTCTGGTTCGCGGCATTCTGTTTCTGGTTCATATGACCTCCTTGGCGCCGCGCGCCGTCCACGGGTCGGCCTGCATGCCGGCCCGCTTTGGTAGGCGCAGCCCAGTCCGCAGGGACTGTGCTGCGTCCGACCTCAGCCCCCCGAGGGGGAATTCGCCCTTCGGGCGGCCGTGCGGGCTCATGCGGCCTCCTGCTGGGTGGCTTGCTTGCGGGCATGCGCGAGCGCGGCCGCACGCACCCAAGCACCTTCTTCCCACGCTTTCACGCGGGTGGCCAGGCGCTCGCGGTTGCACGGCCCGTCGCCGGCGATCACGCGCTTGAACTCCTCCCAGTCGATCGGACCGAAGTCGTAGTGCTCGCGCTCGGGGTTCCACTTGAGCAGCGGGTCAGGCAGCGTGACGCCCAGCACCTTGGCCTGCTCGACGGTGGCGTCGATGAAGCGCTGGCGCAGCGTGTCGTTGCTGACGCGCTTGATGCCCCAGCGCATGCCTTGTGCGGAATTCGGCGATTGATCGTCCGGCGGGCCGAACATCATCACCGAGGGCCACCACCAGCGGTTGACGGCGTCTTGCACCATCGCCTTCTGCGCGTCGGTGCCTTTTTGCATCATCACCAGCAGCGAGTCGAAACCCTGGCGCTGATGAAAACTCTCTTCGCGGCAGACGCGGATCATCGCGCGCGCATACGGCGCGTAGCTGCAGCGGCAGATCGGCACCTGGTTCATGATCGCCGCGCCGTCGACCAGCCAGCCGATGGTGCCGATGTCGGCCCAGGTCAGCGTGGGGTAGTTGAAGATCGAGCTGTACTTGGCCTTGCCCGAGTGCAGCGCGTCGACCATCTGGTCGCGGCTGGTGCCCAGCGTCTCGGCGGCCGCGTAGAGATACAGGCCATGGCCGCCTTCGTCCTGCACCTTGGCCAGCAGGATCGCCTTGCGCTTGAGCGTGGGCGCGCGCGTGATCCAGTTGCCCTCGGGCAGCATGCCCACGATCTCGCTGTGCGCATGCTGGCTGATCTGGCGCAGCAGCGTCTTGCGGTAGTGGTCGGGCATCCAGTCCTTGGCCTCGATGAAGTCGCCGGCGTCGATCTTGGCGTCGAAGCGGCGCTCGAGCTCGATCTCTTCGACCGAACGCACGGCCTTGCGCTCCTCTTTGGGGGCGCTGTCCATCGCTTGCGTGTACATGGGTTTCCTTTACTTCGGACGCTTGTCGATCACGCGGCGCGCCTTGCCCACCAGTGTGCGTTCGATCGATTCGGGTGCACCCACGCTCACCGTGGTGCTGACGCCGATCAGGGTCTTGATGCGCTGCTGCAGCGAATGCGCGATCGCCGCGCGGTCGGCGTTCGCCTGGTCTTGCAGCAGCTCGCACAGCACCTGCATCTCGTCGAGCTTGCCGTCGCGCGTGACCACCAGCTGGTACTGTCCCGACAGCGCGCCGTGCTGCAGCACCAGCTCTTCGATCTGCGTCGGGAACACGTTGACGCCGCGGATGATCAGCATGTCGTCGCTGCGGCCGACGATCTTGCCCATGCGGCGCATCGCACGCGCGGTGGGCGGCAGCAATCGCGTGAGGTCGCGCGTGCGGTAGCGGATGACCGGCAGCGCTTCCTTGGTGAGCGTGGTAAAGACGAGCTCGCCTTCTTCGCCGTCGGGCAGCACGGCGCCGCTTTCGGGGTCGATGATCTCGGGGTAGAAGTGGTCTTCCCAGATCACCGGGCCGTCCTTGGTCTCGATGCACTCGTTGGCGACGCCGGGGCCCATCACTTCGGACAGGCCGTAGATGTCGACCGCATCGATGCCGGCGCGCACCTCGATGTCGTGGCGCATCGCCTCGGTCCACGGCTCGGCGCCGAAGATGCCGACCTTGACGCTCATCGTGCGTGGATCGATGCGCTGGCGCTGGAACTCCTCGATGATCACCTGCATGTAGCTCGGCGTGACCATGATGATGTCGGGCTCGAAGTCGCGGATCAGCTGCACCTGCTTCTCGGTCTGCCCGCCCGACATCGGGATCACGGTGCAGCCCAGCCGCTCGGCGCCGTAGTGCGCGCCGAGGCCGCCGGTGAACAGGCCGTAGCCGTAGGCAATGTGCACGATGTCGCCGGCGCGCCCGCCCGAGGCCCGGATCGAGCGCGCCACCAGATCGGCCCAGGTGTCGATGTCGGTCTTGGTGTAGCCCACGACGGTGGGCTTGCCAGTGGTGCCCGACGACGCGTGGATGCGAACCACCTGCTGGCGCGGCACCGCGAACATGCCGAACGGGTAGTTGTCGCGCAGGTCCTTCTTGGCGGTGAACGGGAATTTCGCGAGATCGGAGTGCGACTTCAGGTCGCTCGGGTGCACGCCCTTGGCATCGAAGGCCTGGCGGTAGTGCGGCACGTTCTCGTACGCATGCTGCACGGTCCAACGCAGGCGCTGCAGCTGCAGTGCGCGCAATTCGTCTTGGCTGGCGGTCTCGATCGGCTCGAGTTCGCCGGGTTTGGGGTGTTTGACGGGCATCGCGAATACCTCAGTCGATTCAATGATGCCGGTCCGGCGCCGGGCCGCTCCCAAGCCGGACCAGCCCACTCGGGGGGCAGCGCAGGCGCGCAGCGACAAGCGTGGGGGTCGTCATACAGCCGGCTTGCCCTTCATCGTGTACGAGCGGCCGCGGAACACCGCCACCCGTTCGCCGCGCTGGTTGGTCACCACCGCGTCATAGACGCCGGTGCGGCCGGCCTTGCTCACCTCGGTGCAGCGCGCGGTGAGCAGGTCGCCGAGCTTGCCGGGCGCGAGCAGGTCGATCGCGAAGCCGGAGGCCACCGTGAGCTCGTTGTACGAGTTGCAGGCGAACGCGAAAGCCGAGTCGGCCAGCGTGGCGATGAGCCCGCCGTGGCAGAGGTCATGGCCGTTGACCATGGTGTCGCGCACGGTCATCTCGACGACGGCACGGCCCGGCGCCACTTCGACGATGCGCATGCCCAGCGCCTTGGAGGCGCGGTCGTTGGCGAACATGCCGTCGCGCACGAACTCGGCCAACTCCTGGGGCGTGCGTTGGGGTGCCTGTTGGGCGCTGCTCTTTGTTTCTTGATCCATTGCAAACAAATTCGACCGTCCGGTCGGTAGATTATATGCAGGGATGGTGCGTCCTCAAAACTCTCCCCACAGCGCGCTCGACTAACGCAGCGGCATGCAGTGCGGGACCGGGGCACAGGTGGCTTCAACCGTCGCCGCCCCGCGACGGGCTGGCGTCACGAGAAGTGGAGCCCCTCCACCCGCAGCCACGGCGAGACCCAGCTGCCGATGTCGATCCGTTGCGCACTGACGGCGCTGACGTCGCGCAGCATCTGCGCCACGTTGCCGGAGATCATGGTCTCGGACAGCGCGTGGCCGACCTGGCCATCGCGAATGGCGAAGCTGTTCTTGATCACGCCGGAGAAGTCGCCATTGGCGGCCGGGCGGCCCATCGACAGCCGGTCGACCAGCGCACCGCGCGGCACGCCGGCAATCAGCGCATCGAGCGACGTGGTGCCGGCGGCCACCTCCCAGCCCTCTGCGCCCACCGGCACGTGCGCCAATCCGGTCTTGCGGCTGCCGTACAGGCTCGGCGTGAAGCACTGCAGCGCCCCGCGATCGAGCAGCGTCACCGGCGCGAGCGCGAAGGCGTCGGCCGAGAACGGCGACACGCCGGGCGCATCGAACCGGCTCGCCAGCGTGATCAGCGGCGAGGCCACGCGCTGGCCCAACGACGCGCGATACACCGAGCTGCCAGCGATCAGCGCCTGATCGCTCAGCTGGCCGAGAAACCAGTTGAGCAGGCTGTCCACGGCGCTCGGCGCCAGGACCACGGCGCCGGTGAAACGCTCGCCCACCGGCTCGGTGTGCACCGATCGCGTCATCGCGCGCAGCATGCCGTCGATGCCGAAGCGCGAGGTGACGGGTTCACCCGCGAGGCTGTCGGCGTAGCCGCCGGCGAAGTTGAACGAGCTGCTGCGCGCGCCCTCGCGCGCCATGCCGAACGCCGCCACGTCGTACCAGCCGAGCGCGCATTGCAGCGCGCTGCCACCGGTGGTGAGCGTGCACGAGCGCACGTGCGTGTGGCCGGCCAGTGCTTCCTCGAGCATCACGCTCGGTGTGTGCTGCGCGCGCCAGGCGAGCAGCTCGCGCATGGCCTCGGCCAGCACCGCCGCGTCCGCCTGCTGAGGACCCCGCGTGACCTCGGCACTCTGCGCGGCCGACACGGCGTTGGCGGCATCCTGCGGAGCAGCGGCCACGCTCGACCACAGCCCCTGCACCAGCGCGTGCAGGCTTTCTTCGTCGAGGTCGCTGCCTTCGGTGTCGGCGCGGCGGCCATCGAGCAGACCCACCAGCTGAAGCTTGTCGGACAACGTGCTGCGCAGCAGGCTGGCATCGTTGTGCGCCACGCACAACTCGTCGCGGCGGCGCCGGCTCACGCTCACTTGCGCGTCATCGAAGCCCTGCCGCCGCATCCGCTTCAGCACCTGCTCGGCGCTGGCCTGCAGGTCGCTCGCCGAGCCGTTGCCCATGGTGCTCACTCCCCGCCCAGATGCGCGCGTGCGCGCAGAGCCGGCCCGCCCATTGACACGACCATCGGCTGCTTCTTGCCGCAGTAGCCGCCGCATTCCCAGTGCATCGTGTCGCCGACCGCGTCGACCGTCTTCAGCACCTTGATCGCCGAGCCCGACAAGGTGGTGTTGCGCACCGCGCGGCCGAGCTTGCCATGGCGGATCTCGTAGGCCAGCGTGATCCCGAAGGTGAATTCGGTGGTCGAGTCGGCCTGGCCATTGCCCGTCTTGAGCAGCAAGTAGCCCTCGTCGACCCCGCCGATCATCTCCTCCATCGAGCTCGTGCCGGGCAGGATCGCGGTGTTGCGCATGCGCACGAGCGGTTCGTCGTGCGGGTTGTACGCACGCGCGTTGCCGGTGGGCGCCTGCTGCATGCGAGCCGCCGTTTCGCGGCTGTGCATGAAACTCGTGAGGATGCCGCGCTCGATCATCACCACGTCGCGGGCGGGCGTGCCCTCGTCGTCCACCTGCACCGGTACCAGCGTGGGTTCACCCGCGTAGGTGTGCGCGAAGTCGGTCATCGACACCAGTTCGTTCGCCACCGGCTGCCCCACCAGCGACGCGGTGACGGCCCCGCCGATCACCGCGTCGGCCTCGCAGGGATGGCCCATGGCCTCGTGCGCCAGCATCCCGGCCAGCGGCGCGGCGAGCACCACCGTCTGTAGCCCGCCGCGTGCGGTGACCGCATGGCGTTTGGCCTGCAAGTGCTCGTGCGCACGCTCCAACAACGGGGCCAGCGCGTCGAGCGACCAGTCCACGTCGGCCAGCGTGCCGCGACCCGAGATCCATTCGTCGACCTCGATCGGCGCACCCGTGGTGTCCGCGCCCACCAGCGTGAACACGCACGCCGCGCGGTCGATGCGCGCGAACGACTCGCCGCCGAGGCTGGTGGTGAGCGACTTCGCGTGGTGTTCGTCGCCGATCAGGAAGCGCGTCGAGCGCAACCCCGGGAAGCGCTGCTTGCACCAGGCCTGCAGCTCGGCGAGACGCTCGTTGCATTCGGCCGGCGTGAGGGGCGCGCGGCCCAGGTGATACTGGCGGCCCACGTGGCGCACTGCGGGCAGCGGCAGCGGCGGTCGCACGCCGAAGCGGGCCATCGAGCGTGCATTGGCCAGCGCCTGACGTTGCACGCGCTCGCGGTGGTCAGCATCGCCGACCAGGGGCTCCGAGCCGAAACCCCAGTAACCGTCGACGTAGGCGCGCGCACTCACGCCACGCTCCACGGTGCGCAGGTTCAGCGTGAGGTTGCCGTCGACCATCAGCATCCGGGTCTTGCGCAGCTCGTGCTCGCGGGTGTCGAGTTCGTGGCGACTCGCGATGGTTTCCATCGTGTGGGCCCTTCGTGGGATCGGACGTTCCATCATAGGCGCCGCACAGCCCGCGGCGTCGAGCTGAGCGTGGGATGTCGCAAGCACCCCCACAGTGCCTCCGAACCGCGACAATGCGCAGCTATCCTGCCGACCTCAGTCGATCCTGCCGATGCGCGCCACCGACCCCACCGAGAAAACCAGCAAGGTCGACGACGAACGGGTCGTCGCCGTCGAGCCGCTGCCGCCGCCGGAGCAGCTGATCCGCTTCTTCCCGGTCGCGGGCGGGCCGATCGAAGGTTTCGTGGCCGCCAGCCGCGACCAGGTGCGCCGCATCGTGCACGGCATCGACGACCGGCTGCTGGTGGTGATCGGGCCGTGCTCGGTGCACGAGCCGAAATCGGCGCTCGAGTACGCGCAGCACCTGCACGAGCAGCGCGCGCTGCACGACGACGCGCTGGTGATCGTGATGCGGGTGTATTTCGAGAAGCCGCGCACCACGGTGGGCTGGAAGGGCTTGATCAACGACCCGCACCTGGACGGCAGCTTTCGCATCAACGAAGGGCTGCGCATCGCACGCGCGCTGCTGATCGACATCAACGCGCTGGGCGTGCCGGCAGGCAGCGAGCTGCTCGACACCTCGAGCCCGCAGTACATGGCCGATCTGCTGTCCTGGGGCGCGATCGGCGCGCGCACCACCGAGAGCCAGGTGCACCGCGAGCTGGCCTCGGGCTTCTCGGCGGCGATCGGCTTCAAGAACAGCACCGAAGGCAACGTGCGGGTGGCGATCGACGCCGTCATTGCAGCCAGCCAGCCGCACAGTTTTCTCGGCGTGCACAAGAGCGGCCAGATCGCGATGGTGCACACCGCCGGCAACCCCGACGGCCACGTGATCCTGCGCGGCGGCGCGGTGCCCAACTACGACATGGCGAGCGTCGCGCAGGCCTGCGACGCGCTGGGCGAGGCCGGACGCCAGCCCAGCGTGATGGTCGATTGCTCGCACGGCAACAGCGGCAAGAGCCACGAGAAGCAGATGGACGTGGTGCGCAACGTCGCAGCGCAGATCGGTGGCGGCAGCCGCCAGATCTTCGGCGTGATGATCGAGAGCCACCTGTTCGCCGGCGCGCAGGGCTTCAAGCCCGGCGTCACTGACCGTCGCACGTTGCGTTATGGCCAGAGCATCACCGACGCCTGCATCGGATGGGACGACTCGAGAGTCTTGCTCGGCGAGTTGGCCACCGCGGTGCGAGCGCGGCGCAAGAAACGCTGACCCGCCGCACAGCACGATGACGCCGCAGGCGATCCTGACCCACAGCGACAGCGCGCAGCTGTGGCCGCAGCGAGTCGGCGACGCGGCGCCCACCGACGTGGCAGCCGCCTATCAAGATGCCTTGGCGGTCCGCACCCTGCGCATCGCGCGCGGCGAGAAGCCAGCGGGCTACAAGATCGGCTTCACCAACCGCACGATCTGGGAGCGCTATCGGGTGTTCGCGCCCATCTGGGGCACGGTATGGGACACGACTGTCCAGCATGGTGATGGCCGGGGCTCGATCTCGCTCGCCGGGCTGTGCCAGCCGCGCCTCGAGCCCGAGGTGGTGTTCGGCGTGCGCGCCACGCCGCCGATTGACCCGAGCCTGGAGCAGTTGTTCGCCTGCATCGATTGGCTGGCAACCGGTTTCGAGATCGTGCAGTCGCACTGTGCGAATTGGAGGTTCACGGCCGCCCAAACGGTGAGCGATGGCGGTCTGCACGGCCGCCTGCTGGTCGGGCCACCAACGCCCGTGCGCCAAGCGGCTACAAACGGCGCTGCACTCGACCAGCGGCTTGCGGCCGCGGGGGTGCAGCTGTTTCGCGATGGCGAGCGGGTCGACCAGGGCCACGGCCACAACGTGCTCGACGGCCCGTTGCACGCGTTGCGACACTTCGTGCGAGAGATGCAATCGTGCCCCGGTGCTCCCAGCTTGCGCGAAGGCGACGTGGTCACCACCGGCACCTGGACCGACGCTTGGCCGCTCGAGCCGGGCCAGCGCTGGCGCGCCGCGTTCGATGCACCGCTGCAAGACATCGAGGTCGCGCTCACCTGACGCGCCGCACCGCAGGACGGGCATGACGCGCCAGCGCAGCATCTCGCGACGCGACACGCTGAAGGCGGCAGCGGCCTGGGGCGCGGCGCCGCTGTGGGGTTGCAGTTCGGGCGGCGATGCGCCGCCGCCGGCGACCGCACGCACCTGGCGCATGGGCTTCTCAGGCTTGCCGCCGCGGCCCAACCTGACCGACGCGCTGCGCACCATCGACACCTGGAGCCCGCGCGCCGAGATCGCAGCCATCCACGAAGAACTGCCGTGGACCGATTTGCTCGCCGGCGTGACACCCGACGCGATCCTGCAGCGCGACAAGGTGGGCCTGGTCAACTACTACCGCAGCAAGGGCCTGCAGCTGATGTTCATGGCCGACCTCACCGACGGCCTGTCGCGCGGGCAAGAGGCATCGCAGTTGCGCGCGCTCGGTCGCAGCATCGCCGAGCCCGCGGTGCAGCAGGTGTACCGCAACTACGTGCTCGCGGTGATGCGCGTGCTGCAGCCGGAGTACATCGGCCTGGCGGCGGAGACCAATCTCGTCCGCGCCGCGGCGCCCGCGTTGTATGCGTCGGTCAAGCAGGCGGCCAACGCGGCCGCTGCCGATCTGCACAACGCCGCGTTCGGTGGTGCTGCGTTCATCAGCGTGCAGGTCGAAACCGCATGGGGCAAGCTCGGCGTGGCGGGCCCGTTCGTCGGCATCGCCGCCGACCGAGCCGACTTCGCGTTCACGCAGATGATCGGGCTGTCGTCGTATCCCTACTTCGGCTACGCAACGCCCGAAGACATTCCGGCCGACTACTACAGCCGGCTGCTGACGGGCGCCGCCCCGCTGCCGATGATGCAGGTGGAAGGCGGCTGGCCGAGCGTTGGCGCCACCGCCAACGGCGTGACCTTCGGCTCGTCGCCCGCGCTGCAGGCGCGCTACGTGGCACGCATCGCGCCGCTGCTCGACAGCGTGGTGGCACGCGGCTGGATCCAGCTCGAGTTCGTGGACATCGACCCCGCGTCGTTCCCGCAACCGATCCCGCCTAACCTGCCGCTGTTTGTGACGCTGGGTTTTGTCGACAGCAACTTCACTGCGAAACCAGCGCTCGCGCAGTGGGACACCTTGTTCGCGCGGCCACGGTGATTCAATCCGCCGCGGGGTAGAGCCCTTTGGTGCGCGCGAACAAGCGGCTCAACCCGAGCAGCGCATCGATGTTCGGCGTGGCCACTCCCACCCGCTGCGCGATCTCGCGCACCACGCTGACGATGGCGTCGAGCTCGAGCGTGCGGCCGGCCTCCACGTCCTGCAGCATCGAGGGCTTGAAGCTGCCGAGCTTGCGCGTGATGGCGTGGCGGTCTTGCGGCTGTTGATCGATCGCGCAGCCGATCTGCGCGCCCACCGCTGCGGCCTCGCGCATCGCGGCCGAGCAGAAGGCCACCACCAGCGGGTCGGCGAGCACGCGGTCGCTCGAAGCGCCGGTGATCGCCGACACCGGATTCATCGTCATGTTGCCCCACAGCTTGTACCAGATGTCGCGCCGCACGTCGGCCGACACGGTGACGTCGAAGCCGGCCTGCTGCAGCGTGTCGCCGAGCCCGCGCACGCGCGCCGATTCGCCGCCCGCGGGCTCGCCGACGATCAACCCCTGGCCCATCTTGTGCTCGACCAGGCCGGGCTCCGAGGTCCAGGTGCTGGCGTGCACCACGCAGCCGATCACCTGCTCGAACGGAATCGCCGCCGACACCACGCCGCCGGGATCGACGCTGGCCAGCGGCGCCGCTCCGAGTGCGGCCACGCCGCGGCCGAACCACCAGGGCACGCCGTTCATCGCCGGCAGCACCAGCGTGTGCGCGTTCAACAGCGGCGCGATCTGCGGCGCCACTTCGGGCAGCGACTGGCCCTTGACGGCGATGACCACCAGATCCTGTGCACCGAGTTCGCCGGCGCGATCCGATGCGCGTGCGTTCGCGCTGCGCAGCTCGTCGCCCTGGCGCAAGCGCCAGCCGTACCGGCGCAACGCGGCCAGCGTCGCGCCGCGCGCCAGCGCGCTCACTTCGTGCGCGCCACCGAGCGCGAGCCGCGTGCCGATGAAGCCGCCGATCGCACCGGCGCCGATCACACAGATTTTCATGACCCTGTTCCTGTTGCGCAGAATGCCGGGCCGCCAGTATTGCGGAAAGTGCGTCGACCCCAGGCGCACGCTGCCGCGGCGGCACAATGCACACCCGCACAGCCCAAGGCTTTCTCGATGGCGATCTACCAGTTCGACGGCCACACCCCGAGCATCGCGAGCGACGCCTACGTGGCCGAGTCGGCCACCGTGCTCGGCCGCGTCACGCTCGGCGAGCGCGCCAGCGTGTGGTTCAACGCCAGCGTGCGCGGCGACAACGACGACATCGTGATCGGCGCCGGCAGCAACGTGCAGGACGGCGCGGTGCTGCACGTGGACCCCGGCTTTCCGATGACGATCGGCGAGCGCGTGTCGATCGGCCACCAGGCCATGCTGCACGGCTGCAGCGTCGGCGACGGCACGCTGATCGGCATCCAGGCCATCGTGCTCAACGGCGCGGTGATCGGGCCCGACTCGCTGGTGGGCGCGGGCTCGCTGGTCACCGAGGGCAAACGGTTCCCGGCGCGCTCGCTGATCCTCGGCTCGCCGGCCAAAGTGGTGCGCGAGCTCACCGAGAAGGACCTGGCGACGCTCAAGTCGGCGGCCGACAGCTACGTGCGACGCTGCGCGCGCTACCGCGACTCGTTGCGGCGCATCGACGGCGCGCCTGCCTACAACCTGCCATGAGTCCGCCGCGATCGATCGGGGAGCGCCATGCCTGAAGCCATCCACAACCCCATGGGACTGATGGGATTCGAGTTCGTCGAGTTCGCGTCCCCGACACCCAACGTGCTGGAGCCGTTGTTCGAGAAACTCGGCTTCAGCCTGGTCGCTCGCCACCGCAGCAAGGACGTGCTGCTGTACCGGCAAGGCGACATCAACTTCATCGTCAACCGCGAGCCCAAGAGCCTGGCGGGCTACTTCGCCGCCGAGCACGGGCCGAGCGCGTGCGCGCTGGCGTTTCGCGTCAAGGACTCGCACAAGGCGTATGCGCGCGCGCTCGAGCTCGGCGCGCAGCCGATCGACATCCCCACCGGTCCGATGGAGCTGCGGCTGCCGGCCATCAAGGGCATCGGCGGCGCGCCGCTGTACCTGATCGACCGCTTCGAAGACGGCAAGAGCATCTACGACATCGACTTCGAGTGGCTCGACGGCGTACCGCGCCACCCGGTGGGCCACGGCTTGAAGATCGTCGACCACCTGACGCACAACGTGTACCGCGGCCGCATGGCGTTCTGGGCGCAGTACTACGAGCGCCTGTTCAACTTTCGCGAGCTCCGTTATTTCGACATCCAGGGCGAATACACGGGCCTCACCAGCAAGGCGATGACGGCACCCGACGGCAAGATCCGCATCCCGCTGAACGAGGAGTCGTCCAAGGGCTCGGGCCAGATCGAAGAGTTCCTGATGAAGTTCAACGGCGAGGGCATCCAGCATGTGGCGCTGCTCACCGACGACATCTTCGCGACGATCGACAAGCTCGCGCTGGCCGGCATCCCGCTGATGAGCGCGCCCAACGAGGTGTACTACGAAATGCTCGACGAGCGCCTGCCCGGCCACGGCCAGCCGGTGGCCGAGCTGCAGACGCGCGGCATCCTGCTCGATGGGGCGACCGCCGCAAGCGGCGGCCGGGCAAGATCCGACGACAAACCGCGCCTGCTGCTACAGATCTTTTCCGAGACACTGCTGGGCCCGGTGTTCTTCGAATTCATCCAGCGCAAGGGCGACGACGGCTTCGGCGAGGGCAACTTCAAGGCGCTGTTCGAATCGATCGAACGCGACCAGGTGCGCCGCGGCGTGATCGGCACTGCTTGAAGCGCCGCCCTTCGCGCAAGGTTTGAACCATGAGCCGCCGCTTCGTCGACCTGTCGATCTTCCTGGAGAACGACGTCGCCTCCGACCCGCCGGGGCTGGAGCCGAGGATCACCTACTTCACCCACGAAAACACCTACGAGCAGATCGCGCCGTTCTTCCCCGGCCTGAAGCGCGAGGACCTGCCCGACGGCGAGGGTTGGGCGGTCGAGCGCGTGCAACTGTCGACGCACAACGGCACGCACCTCGATGCGCCATACCACTTTCACAGCACGATGGATGCGGCGCTGGGCGAGAAGAAGAAGTCGATCGCCATCCACGACGTGCCGCTGGAGTGGTGCTTCCAGCCCGCGGTGAAGCTCGACTTCCGCGATTTGCCCGATGGCCACGTGGTCAGCGCCGCCGAGGTCGAGGCCGAGTTGGCTCGGGTGGGCCACACGCTGCAGCCGCTGGAGATCGTGGTGGTCAACACGCGAGCCGGTTCGCGCTACGGCCAGCCCGACTATGTGTCGTCCGGCTGCGGCATGGGCTACGACGCCACGATGTACCTGCTCGAACGCGGCGTGCGGCTGACCGGCACCGATGCCTGGAGCTGGGACGCGCCGTTCGTGCACACGGCCCGCAAGTACACCGCCTCGCACGACGCGTCGCTGATCTGGGAAGGCCACAAGGCCGGCCGCGACATCGGCTACTGCCACATCGAGAAGCTGCACAACCTGGAAGCCCTGCCGGCCGACGGCTTCGTCATCAGCTGCTTCCCGCACAAGATCCGCGGCGCCTCGGCGGGCTGGACGCGCGCGGTGGCGATCTTCGACGACGCGTTGCTGCCCCCGCGACGGTGATCGCAATTTCCGGCGAGCGGCGCTCGCTCATCGGGTGGCAGGCGGCCGTTCGCCATCGAGTTTCATCCTGCCGAGCACCGCTCTGAAGCGAGAGTCGTCGCGCAGATCGCGAAAGAAACGATCGATCTTCAGGGTTTCACAACCGCTCTGGCGTTCGGCGCAGGCCTTGTTCAACCACTCGAACGCCAAGCTCTTCTTGCCCCGGATCGCGTAGAGCTGCGCGACGTAGTAGGCGTTGCTGCCTGGGGATTTCTTCAACTCCAGCAGCGCGGCGTCGGATTCGTCGGGATGCCCCGACGTCCACTGCGCGATCGACAGCGCCCAAAGCCGGTAGGCCGGATGACGCTCCCTGGCGATCTCCGCCAAGGCCTGCGGCCCTTTGCCGAGCAGCGCCAGATCGACGCCGATCAGGCCGTGGTTGCCGATGGCGTGCGGATTCATCTGCAGCTCGCGCTGCAGGAGCAGCGCCGACTCCTCGAAGCGGTCACCGTGCAGCAGGTAGAACGCCAGCGTGCCGATGGCCGACGAATTGAGCGGATCGCGGGCGACGATCTGCCCCTGTATCTTGATGGCCTCGGTGAGGTTGCCGGCGACGCTGGCGAAGATCGCCTCGCACTCCGGCAGCAGCAGTGCGTCGCCGGGATCGATCGTGCGCATGCGGTCGAGCTCGGCGCGTGCATCGGCCCACTGGAAGTCGACTCCCACCGAATACCGGAATCGCGCCGCATGGGCAGCCATCGAGTCGGGGTCGATCCGCAGGGCCGTCTCGATCGCCTGGCGTGCCCGTGCGTTGCTTTCGCTCTTCGGGATCCGCGACAAGTAGGCCTGCCGCATGGTCAAGAGGGCGAGCTTCACCCACGGCAAGGCATAGCCGGGGTCGAGCTCGATCGCCTTCTTGAATGACACTTCGGCGCGCTCGGCATCGCGCTCGAACGGGCCCTTGGCGTAGACGTCGCCTTGCAGCACGAGGTTGTAGGCTTCGACGTGGGGTGGCCTGGTCGCGCGTTTCGATTGGCGATCGTTCAACACGGCCTCGAGCTCGTCGGCAACAGCGCCGGCGATCTCGTCCTGGACCTTGAAGATGTCCGCCAGGTCGCGGTCGTAGGTTTGCGACCACAGGTGGCTGGCGTCGGCAGCGCGCACGAGTTGAGTGGAGATGCGCAGCACCTGCGCGCTCTTGCGCACGCTGCCCGACAGCACGTACGCCACGCCGAGCTTGGCGGCAATCGAGCGGACGTCTTCGTTCCTGTCCTTGAACGCGAATGCGGAGGTGCGCGCGATCACACGCAGGTTCGGGCTGCGCGCCAGACGGTCGATCAACGCCTCGGACAAGCCGTCGGAGAAGTACTCCTGGTCGTGCTTCTCGCTCATGTCGGCGAACGGCAGCACGGCGATCGATTTGTCTTCGGGTAGCGCAGGCAGCGTGGGCGACGCGACGGCTGCCTCCGGCGCCGCCGCTTTGATGGTTGGCGACCGGTGCAGCAGTGCAAAGCCCGTGCCGGCGATGACGGCTGCGATGGCCGCCACCTGGGCGACGCCCACCCAGTTTCTGGTCAGGAACCTGCGCGTCTTGTAGAGCACGGAAGCCGGCACCGCATGCACCGGCTCGCCCGCCAGATACCTGCGCAGGTCACTCGCCAACGCCTGTGCGCTCTCGTATCGGTCCGACGCCGACGGCGCGAGCGCCTTCAGCGTGATCGCGTCGAGATCGCCTCTGACCGCGCGCACGATCCGCGCTGCGCTGCCGCCGCGGGCTGGCGCCGCATCCGCATCCAGCCGCGTGCTGGGCGGCTGCACCGCGCGCGCGGGCTCGATCGTCGCGCCCGCCGCCGGCGCAGGCAGCTGCCCCGACACCAGTTCGTAGAGCACCACCCCCAGCGAGTAGACGTCGCTGCTGGCGTCGGTGGTCTCCCCTTGCAGGTGCTCGGGGCTCGCGTAGCCGGGGGTGAGTGCCCGCCCGTACACCTTCGTGAGGTCGGCTTCCGAGGGCCGTTCCATCAGCCGAGCGACACCGAAGTCGAGCAGCTTGACCTGCCCGGCATCCGTGACCAGCACGTTGCGGGGCTTGATGTCGCGGTGCAGAACACCCTTGTCATGGGCGTATTGAACGGCGGCCAGCACCTGCAGAAAGAGCTCGATGCGCTCGCGGATGCCGAGCCGGTGCTCGTTGGCCCACTGCAGCAGATTCCTGCCCGGCACGTATTCGAGCGCGAGGTACGGCCTGCCGTCCTGACTCACCCCCGCGTCGTAGAAGCGCGCGATGTGCGGGTGCTCCAGCGCGGCCAGGATGTCGCGCTCGATCGCAAAGCGTTGCGCCAGGTCTTGCCGCCATGGCTGGCGCGACGGTGTCTTGAGGGCCACCTCGCGCTTGAAGGCGCCGTCGGCACGCTGCGCCAGCCACACCTCGGCCATGCCGCCGCTTCCCAGCGGCCGCATCAGCCGATACGGGCCCACCAAGTCACCGTTGCGCAAGCCGCTGGCGGCCAGCGCGTCGGCGTAGACGCCGATCGGGGGCAGCGCGACCAGCCGATCGTCGGGGGCGGCCTGACCGTCGGCCGGCAACAGCGCGCGCCGCAGCGCCGGCTCGAGGTCGCGGTGCTCGCCGGCCAGCGCGCGCAGCCACTGCTCGCGCCCGGCGTCGTCGGCATCGACGACTTCGTCGAGCAGGCGACTCATGCGCGCGAGCTGCTCGGTCGACAGTTTCATCAGCCTGGCCCCAGCATCACCCGCAACAGCATCTTGGCCTTCTCCCAGTCGCGCTGCACGGTGCGCTCGGTGACGCCCAGGGTCTCGGCAATCTCGCGGTCGCTGTAGCCACCGAAGTAGCGCATCTCCACCATCTGCGCAGCGCGCGCATCGGCCTGCTCCAGCTCGTGCAGCGCATCGTGCACTTGAACGATCCCCTGCTCGTGCCGCGCCAGGTCATGCGCCAGGTCGGTCGCCAGTGTCATCGACTGCGCATCGCCGCCGCGCCGCTCGGCCAGGCGAGCCCGCGCGATGTCCACGATCACCGATCGCATCACCTGCGACGCGTAGCCGAAGAAGGCTCGCCGGTCCTCGAAGGTCAGCTCCCCGATCTGGACCAGGCGCAGGTACGACTCGTGGACCAGCGCGGTGGTGTCCAGCACGGTGTTGCGGCCGCCGCCGAACAGGCGCGAATGAGCCAGCCGCCGCAGCTCGGGGTAGGCCGCCGCGAACAGCGCATCGCGGGCCGCCCGGTCGCCATCGGTGACGCGCGACAGCAGCGTCGTGAGCCGCTCGCTCATCGACATGCCTTCGCGCGGTGCACTGCGGTGTTCGCCCATCGGGCGGCCCGGCGGGCACATGCGCCGATCGACCCTGCTGCTGGCTTCATGCCAAGACGCTCCAAACCACCCGTCGCATTCTGCAATGCCGCACCGCACGCGGCGCCCGCGATGTCAGTTTTGCGGCCCTGATTGCGTTCTAACCGCTGAGGCGGGGTGAAAGGAATCCCCTGCCGCCAAGCGACAAGGAATCTGGGCATGAAACTGCTGTTGAAATTCAATCTCGTACTGATCGTCGTGTTCGCGATCGGCATCGCTGCCACCACCGCCGTCTCGCGCGACCTGCTGCAGCGCAACGCCCGCGACGAGGTCTATGAGAACGCGAAACTGCTGATCGAGAGCGCGCTGGCGGTGCGCAGCTACACCAGCGCGAACATTGCGCCGCTGCTCGAGACGCAGATCAAGTACGAGTTCCGGCCGGAGATGGTGTCGGCGTTCTCGGCGATCGAACTGCTGAAGAACCTGCGCGAAACGAACCCCGACTACAAGCAGTTCATGTACCGCGAGGCCACGTTGAATCCGACCAATCCCGCCAACCGGGCGGTCGATTGGGAAAGCGACATCGTCAATTCGTTTCGCAACGGCGCGGTCAAGGCGCCGTTGTTCGGCGAGCGCGACACGCCCAACGGGCGCATGCTGTATGTCGCCAAGCCGCTGAAGGCGGGCAACGCGTGCCTGCGCTGCCACGACACCGCCGAGCTCGCGCCGCCGACGATGATCGCCAAGTACGGCTCGGCCGGCGGCTTCGGCTGGAAGGTGGGCGAGATCATCGGGGCGCAGATCGTTCAGATACCCGACACCTTCGCGCTCGCGCGCGCCGAGGCCACCTTCCGCGTCTTCATCGGCTCGCTGCTGGGCGTGCTGCTGGTGATCGCCCTGACGCTGAACGGGCTGCTGTGGTGGATGTTCATCCGTCCGATCACCAAGATCTCTGCGCTCGCCGACCGCATCAGCCTGGGCGAAGTCAATGCACCCGACTTCGCCGCGCGCGGCCGCGACGAAATCGGCATGCTCGCCCACGCGCTGTCGCGGATGCGGCGCAGCCTGGTGCAGGCGATCAGCATGCTCGAGGCTTGATTCGACGGACCGGGCGTGACCGGCATGCGGTCGGTCTCAGGCTGCGGCGATGGCCAGCGGCGTGTGGGCCGCTGAGAGTTCCACGCCGGTTCGAGCCCGGGAATTCTCATCTCCCTGTAAACGGCGCGTCCAGCCGAGCAGGGCCTCCATCTGAGCGCGCACATTGTCCTGGATGACCGGGTCGACCGGATCACCATCGGCACTGAACCCTGCGTAGGCATTGGCGAAGACCTCCGGCTTGTTCAAGGGCAACAGGTCCAGGAAGACACAGGTCTGGCGCAGGTGGTACTGCGCCCTCGACGAACCCATGCCGCCGGCGGCGCCCATGAGGGCCACGGGCTTGCCCTTCAGAAGCTGGTTCCCGGGCGCGCGAGATGCCCAGTCGAGCACGTTCTTCAGCGCGGGTGCCACTGAATAGTTGTACTCGGGCACCGCGAGAACCAGCGCGTCCGCGTCGCCGATGCGCCGCAGTACTGCGCTCACCGCAGGCAGGGTCTCGGCGTCCCCGAGGTCCGCGTTGAACAACGGTACCTGAGCTATGTCGACGAGGTCGAGCGTCATGCCCGCGGGCATCACGGTCTGCGCGTAGCGCAACAGGCCGGTGTTGCTCGACGCCTTGCGCAGGCTTCCGGAAATGCCGATGGCTTTGAGCATGGTTGGAACTCCTTTCGAGAGGGTGGACGGCGCTGTGCGATTCATGGCCATCACTCCTGTGGGAATGGCATCACTTTAGAAGTGACAAAACGGCATTGGTTAGCATTGATAGGAACCTGAGTAAGTCCAAGTCGGAATCAATATGTCGACACCCACTCTTCAGGGAATGCGAGCCTTTCGCGCGGTGGTCGAGCTCCGCTCATTCAAGCGGGCTGGCACCCGGCTCGACATGGGCGGCAGCGCGGTCAGCAAGTTGATCGCCGGACTCGAACAGGATCTGGGCGCCTTGCTCCTGCAGCGCACGACGCGCAGGTTGGCACTGACCGAGGCCGGCGAAACGTTCTACGAGTCGGTGGTGCGGGTGCTCGACGAGACCGATCTCGCGGTGGACCGTCTGCGCGAACAGGGTGGCCAGCCGCAGGGCTTGCTGCGCGTGGCCGTCCCGACCTCGTTCGCGCTGCGCTGGTTGTCGTCGCGCGTGCCCGACTTCCTCGTGCGCCACCCCGGACTGCGTCTCGATCTGTCGCTCAACGACCGCTACGTGGACCTGATTGCGGAGCGGTTCGACTGCGCACTGCGCATCGGTTCGGACCTGCCTGACGCCTCGATCTATGCCCGCCGCCTCGGCACCATTCCCCGCGTGCTGGTGGCGGCGCCGCGCTACCTGAAGTCAGCGCCGCGCCTGGCCACGCCTTCGGACCTGTCGGAGCACCAGGCGCTCGTGTACTCCCTGGCCCGTACCGGCAACGATTGGCCCTTCGTCGTCGACGGCAAGCCGCTGCGGGTCCAGGTCTCGGGTCGATTGCAGGCGGACAACGGTGCGATGCTGCGCGATGCGCTGCTGGCCGGTATGGGACTGTGTTTGACGCCGCACTTCGTCGTGCAAGACCTGCTTCAGACGCGCAAGCTGGTGCCACTGCTGCCGGATTGCATGCCGGCGCCCCTGGTCGTGTGGGGTGTGACAACGGCGCGTAGGCACCTGCCGCTGAAGACGGAGTCCTTTCTCGCGTTTGTCCAGGCTGAGCTGCACGACAGCGGATACGTCGCCTGACGCCAGCCAACCGGTTTCCGAGCCTGAGTACCCTGACATGACCGATGGCGAGGTCTGCGAAGCAGCTGCATCTCAGCACCCTGGCTGCTGTCGGGCCCATGCGCGATTGACTGCTCGTGGCCGGGACTTTGATACCCCAGGGGTTGGTGAAAGCTGCCCGTGGCAGCGATGCAGCGGTTGCTGACCATTGATCGCCGCGGCCCGTATGCCGGAATTCGCGCGGCAACGCTGCGGCGCCGGTTCGGCCAAGCCCGCCCCGCCGGGGCTGTTTCGCGCAGCTTTCCCCTGCAAGTGAGGGACGCCGCCGCTCGGTTGCCAATCGGTACCCTATCCGTCACGCCTGCCTTGCTACGGTTGGTCGCTCGAGATCGACGACATCGGGCAAGGAGGCGACCATGCGGATGCTGTTGGCTGTGCTCAGCGCATGCGTGCTCGCATCGTGCGGGGGTGGCGGCGGGGGCGACGCGGGCGGCAGCGGGTCGACGCCGCCACCGTACGCGGTCGCCCTGGAGACCGACGCGATCGGCATCCCGCAGGGGTCGAGCGGAAGGTTGCTGGTCAACGTCACGCGACAAGCAGGCTTCACCGACGACGTCTCGGTGACGCTCGATTCGCCGCCGGCCGGGCTGCATGCCGGCGCGATGACCGTGCCGCCCACGCGGACCCAGGGCACCCTCGAGATCCAGGTCGACCCCGATGCGCAGCTACAGGCGTCGACGGTGCGTGTCCTCGCGCAAAGCGGATCGAGCAGCGTCGCGGTGACGGCGACGGTGACCGTCAGTGCCGCGGTGCCGGGCTCGCAGGACTTGATCGCGCAAGCGCTGGAAGCCGCACAGATCGACTACCCGACCTCGCTCGTCTATCGGGCCTACGCGCTGTTCGGCGACTCGCGACTGCCGCCGGCCTATCAAAGCGCGGGGCCGATCTACGAGGACCGCGGCCTCTTCGTCGACGCCGCCGATCCGAGCCTGCCAGCGGCGACGCAGGACCTCCTGCGCCCGTTCCTCGTGCGACCGGCCCACGCTGACAGCATCTTCAACCAGAGCGGCGGCGCTGCGCCGCAGCGAGCGCGCCGCGCGGCCGCCGGCACCACCGGCTCGCCGTGCCCGGACGGCACGGTTGCGACTGCCACCAACTGGCGATCGGAGGCCAGCCTGAAGGCGCCGTTCCAGGTGTGGATCCAGTGCAGCACTGACCCGGCGGCCGACGACTACGACCTCGCCAAGGCGGTCGCCCTGATCGACGGCATCTGGAAGGACATGACGAAGCTGATGGGACCACCGGTTCCCGATGCGGGCGGGCCCGATGAAGGCGGCGACCCCGACATCGATTTCTATCTCGTCGGCAGCGGGGAGGTCTTCACGCGCGGCGGCGGCAGCCAGAAGCTCGCGGACCCCAACGTGCTCGCCTACGAACTCTCGAGTCCACCGTTCAACAACAACACGTCGAGCGGCTTTCTGGTGCTGGACCGTGGCCACCTGTACGAAGCGGCCTTCAAATCGGAGCTCGTGCACGAGTTCTTCCACGCGCTGCAGGAAGCGTACAACCAGACGATCGCCTTCACGTCTGGGCCCAACGGCAGCGGCGAGTACTGGTACACCGAAGCGTCGGCCGTGTGGGCGCAGACCGACTTCGCGCGCGAGACCTCGGGCTCCGAGGTGCATACGAAGTTGTTCCCGCGCATCTATCAGAAGATCCGTTCGCCGCTGCATCTGTCGGGCAAGGGCCTGAGCCTGTACGCGTCGTACATCTTCCCGTTCTTCATGCAGCAGAAGACCGGCGGGGACGCGATCGTTCAGCAGTCGTGGGCCAAGCTGCGCGGTGTCAACGGCTTCGACGCGGGCAACCAGGCGCTGAACACGGTGTTCGACTTCACGACCAACTTCCACCTGTTCGCGATCGAGAACTACAACACCGACCTGCCCGGCGTGCTCGACGAGGGTAAGCGCTACATCGCCTTGGACTCCAAGTTCCCCGACAACGTGACGCCCACGCTCGCCGAGGACCAGCCGCTGTCGCAGAAAGTGAAGCTCACACCCACGGTCGACATCGCCGCGTTGCGCGCGGCGTACTACCGGTACAAGGTGACGAGCGACCAGATCAAGAAGGTCATCTTCACGTTCGACGAAATCTCTAAGGACGGCCTCGACATCGACGGGCTGGTCGAGATCGAGGGGCAGCAGAACTGGCAGAAGAACGACTACACCGGGCGCACCGAGGTCAAGTTCTGCCTCGACAAGCCGGAAGAGAAGCTCCACCAGATCGTGCTCGTCCTGTCCAATCACAACGTGCCGTTGACGCAGGTGACCGGCAAGCTCAAGGTGCAGGCGTCGACCGTGCCGTGCGGCGGCAGTTTCAGCGGCAGCGCCGACTCGACCTTCGGCCCCTACACGATGCACGCCGAAGTGTCCTACGACATCGACGACACCCGCTCGACCGACGCGCAGGGCGTGTATCTGCCCAGCGGCACCGTGAGCTTCACGGCCGACGCGTCGACCGGCTGTGTCGTCACGCCAGGGTCGCAGGACATCCAGCCGTCCGAAGGGCAGCTGGTGATCGACTTCACCCAGAACCCGCCGACCTACAAGGTCCAGGGCATCACGGTGTGGGCCGGCACGTACCACTGCAACGGCGGCTCGATTCAAGCCGGAGCTGGCGGCATCTGGCTCGGTGACACGAGCAGCGCCGGCGGTGCCGCATCCGGCACGGTGACCGAGAACGGCACACTGGTCCAGGGCAGCAACGCACCGCCCGGCTACACGTTCTCGTGGAAGCTCAAGCGCGAATAGGGGACTGGCTACCGACGATCGCCATCGACTGCGTCAACACGCGCGCGATCTCGAGCCCTTCCGTGCGCGTGACCGTCCTGGCCCGGAGCAGCAACGTCGCCGAGCGCTTGCTGCTCGACGGTACCTGTCCCACGAACTCTTACTTTGCATTCGGGCAGTGGACCGATTTCAATGGGCCGCTGGCGCTTGCGCTGATTAGGCTTTATGCAACCGAGCCCGCAAAGGATTCGGGCGCCGCGCCGCCGTCAAGTGTCGCAGCATGAAGTTGCCTCGCCACGTCCGCTCGGCACCCCCTTTTTCGGCCGGTAGGGCTAGGGAGCATGCTTTGACGTTTCTTGTCGACTACGTTCTCGTTCAATGTTGAACAACCACGAGATTAAGGATTGACTTTCACAGCGCTGGCATCGGCCGGAGCCTAATGCTTTAATGCGGTGGCCGAAGAGGCTGGCTCGCATAGAGCCGAGGAGGAGACATCGTGTTTTGCGCTGACGAGGTGATCGCGTGAAACGGCGCATCGCAATCAAGGCCGCGGCGATTGGCGCCGCACCGTGGCTGAGTTGGGTGGGCTCGCCCCGTCTGGCGATCGGTCAGAAGAATTCCAAGCCGGCGTTAATCGGCATCCCCGCTATCTCACCGCTTGACATCGTGGCGAATTTCATCAAGCCGTTGAAGGCGAGTCTGCAAGACCTGGGGTGGGTCGAGAACCGCGACATCGCGTTCGAGATTCGTTCCGTAAACGGCGACATGGCTCGCCTCGCCGCCGTCGCGCAAGACGTGGTGCGTTTGAACCCCGATCTGATCTGGACCGTCAGCACGCCGGTAACCTTGGCGGCGCAACAAGCCACGTCGACGATTCCCATCGTGTTCGTTGCGGTGTCGGACCCCGTCGGTGTCGGGCTGGCCAAGAGCTTGTCCAACCCCGGCAGCAATGCCACCGGCATGACGGATTTCCAGCGCGATTACGGGCCGAAGCTGCTGGACCTTCTGCGCGAGGCGCTACCCAAGCTGTCGCGCGTAGCGCTCGTGTGGAATCCATTGAACGCTGCCGACAAATTGATCCGCCAAGAACTCCAGCTTGCCGCCTCTCAGATCAATGTCTCGCTGCTGTCAGCCGAAGTCGCACGGCGCGAGGCGTTGGATGATGCATTCGCGCATGTCGCTCGCGAACGGGCCGAGGCCGTCATTGTCTCCGGCGATGTGCTGATCTTTAATCTCGCGGATCGAATCGACGAGCTGCTCGTGCAGTTTCGTTTGCCGGCAGCGTTCCTGGAGCGCGCAACGCGACGCAGCCATGGGTTTATGAGCTACGGGCGCAATTTCAATGAGTACTTCCCTCGCTCGGCTGTGTTTGTCGATCGGATCCTCAAGGGTGCCAAGCCCGCGGACCTCCCCATCGAGCAGCCAACGCAACTTGAGCTCGTCATAAGCTTGCGTGCGGTCGAGGCGCTCGGCTTCCGCGTGCCGCAGTCGCTGCGCCTGCGCGCTAACGAGGTGATTGAGTGACGGTAGCGCGTGATCTGAGGTGCTTTGCTACGCACTGCCCTGCTCTGGCCAAGAGCGCGTAGCGCGCAACAGCCAGCCAAGATGGCACGCGTCGACCTACCCGCGGGCGGAAGCCAGCAAGCCACCGAGGCGTTCAATACTCTGGGCCTACAGGCGGCGCGGTTTGTTCGCTAGCCAGACGCTACATGCTGCGGAACCTTCTCGCCAGCAGCCACTAGGGCTGACAACAGACAGCGCATGCGCTCGCAAACTCCCGTGCGGAGAAGATTGATCTGGATGGCCGCTTGTCGGAGGCACGAAAGTCAGCAAAGGGTCGGCAACGCCGCTTCGCTTGGGACAGGAGCAGTCACTGGCAAGCGTATGCATCGCTCGCAAATGAAGGTCACGTTCTAAGGGCGGATTCAACCGGTCGATGCAACACACTGATCACTGCGCAAGCAGAAGGAGTGTTGCCGATGAAGTACCGCACGCGCACCTACTACACCGACGCCCAGAAGGCCTTGATGTGGGAGCGATGGAAGCAAGGCTGGACGCTGCACCAGATAGGCAAGCTGTTTGACCGGGCACACACATCGGTGCAGGGAGTTCTCAGTGCGTCCGGCGGCATCCGTCCAGCGCAGCGGCACCGGGCCCGAATGGCGCTGACCTTGGCCGAGCGTGAGGAGATCTCGCGTGCCGTGGTGGCAGGCCGATCGATCCGAACAATCGCTGCACTTCTCGGCCGAGCTGCATCCACAGTCAGCCGCGAGATCAAACGCAACGGTGGGCAAGAGTGCTATCGGGCGAGCCAGGCCGACCAGGCCGCCTGGGATCGAGGACATCGGCCCAAGATCTGCAAGCTGGTGAAGAACCGGGCGTTGGCACGGGTCGTGACCGACAAGCTCCGAAGGCTGTGGTCGCCAGAGCAAATTGCCGGATGGCTCAAGCATACTTATCCGCGCGAGAGCCACCGCGTGTCACACGAGACCATCTACCGAAGCCTCTTCATCCAGGCGCGTGGCGCCCTGAAGAAGGAGCTCCTCCAGCACTTGAGACGCACCCGCGGCATGCGTCGGTCCCGGCGCCACACCCAGAAGACGGACATTCATGGGCGGATCGTCGGCGCCGTCTCGATCAGCGAACGGCCTGCGTCGGCCGAGGATCGCGCCGTGCCTGGACACTGGGAAGGAGACCTGATGTTCGGCGGCCGCAGCAGCCAGGTCGCAACGCTGGTGGAGCGGCAGACGCGATACGTGATGCTGGTGAAGGTTGCGAGCCATGACACGGCGACGGTCGTCAATGCGCTGATCAAGAACGCGAGGAAGCTCCCCCAGGAGCTCTACAAGTCCCTGACCTGGGACCGGGGCCATGAGATGGCCGGCCACAAGCGCTTCACGCTCGCCACAGACATCCAGGTCTACTTCTGTGATCCACGCAGTCCTTGGCAGCGCGGCAGCAATGAGAACACGAACGGCCTGCTCAGGCAGTACCTGCCCAAGGGCATCGATATCTCGAGCTACTCACAGGCCAAGCTCAACGCGGTCGCGAGACAATTGAACGAGAGACCGAGGAAGACTCTTGGCTACCAGACGCCGGCTGAGAGGTTCAGCCAATCCGTTGCGTCGACCGGTTGAATCCGCCAGGTGCAGCTGACAGTCGCACCCTGAAAAGATCAATGTCAGGTCTCGGCAAGAGTTGACATCTGGCGTTCAAGAACGACCGGCGGCAGCCAGTTGTCCCTGCCCTTCGACCTCACGCCTCGAACGTCAGCAGAGGCCGATTCGGGACCAACACGGTCCGCCATCGACCCACGCAGCTCAGGCGTAGTTCTTCTCGGCGAACCGCCAGTTGACCAGGGAGTTCAGGAACGTCTCGACGAACTTGGCGCGCTGGTTGCGGAAGTCGATGTAGTACGCGTGCTCCCACACGTCGATCGTGAGCAGGGCCTTGTCGGCGCTGGTCAGCGGCGTGCCTGCGGCGCCCGTGTTGACGATGTCGAGGCTGCCGTCGGCCTTCTTGACGAGCCAGGTCCACCCCGAGCCGAAGTTGCCGACGGCGCACTTCGCGAACGCCTCTCTGAACGAGGCGTGGCTGCCCCACTTGTCGACGATCGCGTCGCCCAGTGCGCCCTTGGCCTGGCCGCCGCCAGCCGGGGTCAGGCAGTTCCAGAAGAAGCTGTGGTTCCAGACTTGCGCGGCGTTGTTGTAGATGGCTCCGGACGCCGCCCTGACAATGTCCTCCAGGCCCATGCGTTCGAACTCGGTGCCCTTTTGCAGGCTGTTCAGGTTCGCGACGTAGGTGGCGTGGTGCTTGTCGTGGTGGTACTCGAGCGTTTCTCGGCTCATGTATGGCTGCAGCGCGTCGTGCGCGTACGGCAGCGGTGGCAGGGTGTGTTGCATGCGTGTTCCGATCAGGGTGTGGTTGCAGACGAGACGACCATGCGGTCGTCATGTCGGTGGATGGCCGCGCGGCGAGCCGGCGCCGGCAGGCGTGACGCCGGGCACCGAGAATCCCGCCTGCACAGACCGCAGCTCCTCGCGATGCAGGCGAGCCAGCCGCTCCAGGCGGCCTTCGCCTTCGGCCGTCAGGTGCACCTCCACGCGTCGCTTGTCGCTCCGGCTCGCGACGCGTTGCACCCAACCCGCCGCTTCGCAGCGCGAGATCAGCGCCACGACACCGTGGTGCTTGGCCTGCAGGCGTTCGGCGAGCTCCGCGACACTCGCCCACTCGCGCCCGGGGAAGCCCTTCACCTGCAGCATCAACTGATACTGCAGCGGCGTGACCCCGTTGCGATGCGTCACTTCCTCGCTGAAGCGCAGAAAGCGGCGCAGCTGGTAGCGGAATCGAGCGAGCGTCTCGAAGTCCGCCTTGGACATCTTGCGGTTGGCCATGGCGCCATTTCCTCCGCAGGGAATATATCACTCTGTGATATATAGTAGTCGCGCGCCGGGTTTCTCGGCGCCTCGACCATGAAGCTCAACATCCTGTCCGATTTGCATCTGGCGCTTGGTGCACTGGAGAACCCGGACAACGATGCCGATGCGGTCGTGCTGGCGGGAGACATCGCGAGGCCCCGCGACGCCGCGGCGTGGGCCTTGCGTTTTTCCAAGCCCGTGCTCTACGTGCTGGGCAACCACGAGTACTACGGCAGCAGCCTCGACGCCGCCGCGAGCGAGCTCAAGCAGCTGTGCGCCGGCAGCCACGTGCACGTGCTCGACGACAGCGAGGTGGTGCTCGGCGACGTGCGCTTCCTCGGCAGCACGCTGTGGACCGATTTCGAGTTGTTCGGCGACGGCGAGCAGAAAACCGCGGCGGTCGCGGCGGCGCAGCGCCTGCTGCGGGACTTCAGCAGGATCCGCCTCGACAGCTCGACCGACGCGCTGTTCACGCCAGACGCCGCCGCCGCGCGCTTCAGGCGCCACGCCCGATGGCTGGCCGCCATGCTCGGCAAGCCGCACGACGGCCCGACGGTCGTGATCACCCACCATGCGCCGTCGCCCGACAGCATTCACCCGCGTTTCGCCGGCTCGCTGCTGAACGCGTGCTTCGTGTCCGACGCGCAGGGACTGCTGGGCGCAAACCGCGCGCAACTATGGATCCACGGCCACACCCACGACAGCTTCGACTACCGGGTGCACGACACCCGCGTCGTCTGCAACCCGCGCGGCTATGTCAAGGACGGCGTCAACGAGAACCCGCTGTTCGATCCGAATCTGGTCGTCGAAGTCACTCGGCGCGATCCACACAGCAGCAAAGGACGCGAGCCATGATCCGCACCGCATTGACCAACATGTTCAGACTCGAGCACCCGATCGTGCTCGCACCGATGGGCGCCGTCGCGGGAGGGCACCTGGCCGCGACCGTGTCGAACGCCGGCGGCCTGGGCCTGGTGGGCGGCGGCTATGGAGATCGCGACTGGATGCGACGCGAGTTGAACCGGGTGCACGCAGAGACCACCAAATGCTGGGGTGTCGGCCTGATCACCTGGTCGGCGGATCGAAGCCTCGTGGAGTGGACGCTGGCGCACCGGCCGCACGCATTCATGCTCTCGTTCGGCGATCCGCGGCCGCACGCGCAGCTGATCAAGGCGGCGGGCTGCAAGCTGATCTGCCAGGTGCAGGACCTGGCCGCTGCGCGACTGGCGCGCGAGGCTGGCGCCGACCTGATCGTCGCGCAGGGCACCGAGGCCGGTGGCCACGGCGGCGCACGAGCCACGCTGCCGCTGGTGCCGGCGGTGGTGGACGCGGTGGCCCCGACACCGGTGCTGGCGGCCGGCGGCATTGCCGACGGCAGGGGCCTGGCGGCGGCGCTCATGCTGGGGGCCCATGGCGCGCTCATCGGAACCCGCTTCTACGCCAGTGACGAAGCGCTCGGTGCCGAGGGCGCCAAGCAGCTGATCACCGCAGCCAGCGGCGACAGGACCGAACGCACCACCGTGTTCGACGTGGTGCGTTGCCTGAAATGGCCGCCCTCCTACACGGGCCGCGCGCTGAGCAACCGCTTCATCGCGCGCTGGCGCGGCCACGAGCGCGCGCTGGTCGCGCAGAGCGAGATCGAATCGGTGGCCTACCGGGCAGCCGTGCGCAACGAGGACTTCGACACCGCGGTGGTGTGGGCCGGTGAAGGCGTTGACCTCATCACCGAGGTGGAGCCCGCGGCGCAGATCGTCAGGCGCATCGGCGCAGAAGCCGAGGAGCTCCTGACACGACCCGATCGACTTGTGCCGCGCAGCCTAGGCTCGAAGTGCCGCGACGCGGCGCACAAGGTCTAGCACGAGCCCGGCAAATGCCGCGGTCCACGCCGCGAGCGCCAAGAGCAGGAACAACCGCGGCAGAAACCCGACGAAAGGGAATGCCATCGCTGTGATCATCTCGTCGGTGCCGGCCGCATACATGCCCAGCGGAAAGACCGCGCCCCAGTAAAGCGGGTCGTATTGGAGCGGGAAGCGCTTGTAGACGTGGCGCCACAGCGCGAGCACCAGCAGCATGGGGATCCACCAGGTGCCCGTCGCCCAGTAGAAGACCGTGAAGCCCTTGATGAACGGCAGCAGCGACAGCAGGAAGGGTGCATCGGGCGCGTTGATGATGAGCAGCGAGCCCGCCAGGGTCGAGATCGCCATGGCGCCCATGTTGATCCAGTACGGAGGCGACAGGTCGCCCGGAGCCAGCGGGAAGAAGGTGTAGCGGTAGAAGATGAGCGACATCATCCAGATGTAGAGCATGCCGCCCCACAGCCACATCGACAGCGCGAGGAAGTTCATCCCCAGTCGGTCGGGTTGGTCGATGTGGGCCGCCAATTGCGCGCTGAGCACTGCGATCGACTGGGTCGCCACGACGGCGAGCAGCCAGGCCCCGCTGATCCCCTTGTCGAGGGTCGGCTTGTGCTGCTTGATCGTGAGCCCCGCGAAGATCGTGTAGGTCAGCCCGATCCAGAGCACGATCGCCACCACCCACAACGCGGTGCCGGCGCGATGGTCGCCCGCCAGCACCACGAACTGGCTGCCGAGGATGCTCGTCGCCGCCACGGTCGTGAAGAACCCCGGGCCGCGCAGATGATCGACCATGTCGCCGAAGAACCGGCGCGGGTGCTTGGCCATGCGCATCAGGGTCAGCAACCACAGCACGCCGTAGACGACGATGTTGAGCTGGAACAGCGCTTGCGCCAGGCGTGGCATGGCCAACAGGTGACAGACGAGCGAGACGATGCCCGTTGCCATCACCATGCCGAAGTACGCCGGCGACATGCTCGCGAGTTCGGCGATGGCGGCGAGGTGGCGCCCGCGCGTCGGTTCAGCCTGAGCTGCTGGCTCGCCTCCGTCGGGGGTGGTGCTCATCGCGCGTGATTCTGGACGGTGCCGCCTTGGACGCCCGCCCCGAGGCCATTCCTTCGCATCAGCCAGACGAAGCGCGGCCGGGGCGGGGTCGTGCGCCGGCTTCGGTCGAGACGCGACGCTTCATGAACGGCAACAGCATCGGCACGCGCGCGCGGTAGCGTTCGTAAGCATCGCCCAAGGCCCGGCGCAGGTCGCGCTCTTCGAGCTGCACGCCCACGAGGATGTAGCCCGTGGTCATGACGGCAAAGACCAGGTGCCCGGTGCTCATCGCCGGCGCGGACCAGAAAGCCACCAGGAAGCCGAGCATGATCGGGTGGCGCACGAAGCGGTACAGGAAGCGCTCGACGAACGCGACCGGCGGTTCGGGCCGCTCGCGCAGCCGACGCCAGGCCTGCGTGAGACCGAAGAGCTCGAAGTGGCTGATCATGAAGGTGGACACGAGCACCAGCATCCAGCCCAGGCCGTAGGCCGCGAGCAGGACCGTGCCGGCGGCGGTGCCGCGCAAGTCCCACACGGTCGTGACCAGCGGGCGCCAGGCCCCGAACAGCAGCGCGAGCAGCAGGCTCGAGAACAGCACGTAGGTGCTGCGCTCGATGGCGGGCGGCACGAAGCGCGTCCACCAGCGCTTGAACGCGGGGCGCGCCATCACGCTGTGCTGCACGGCGAACAGGCCCAGCAGTGCAAGGTCGACCGCGAGCGCCTGCCAGCCGCCGGGCCCGGCCGGCGTGTCGATGGTCTTGGGCACCCCGAGACCGCCGACGAAGCCGATGGTGTAGAGGAAGGTGGCGAGGAATACCGCGTAGCTGACCACGGCGTAGAGGACGTGCAAGAGGCCCATCACTGATCTCCCCGGCCCGCGACTCGGGCCGTGGAGACGATGCTAGGAAGCGGCACCGGCGCACGTATCACCCGTTCGGGCCAGGACCAGCGGTCAGCGCAGCAGGCGCTCGGCGAACAATGTGGCCGCCTGCGCCCGGGTGCGGGCGCCCAAGCGCACCAGGACGTCGGCCACGTGCCGATGCACGGTGTGCTCGCTCAGGCCGAGCAGGTCGGCGATCTCCTTGTTGCTGCGGCCTTGCGCGAGCAGCTCCAGCACTTCGTGCTGGCGCCGCGTGAGGGCCGCGATCGGATCCTCGGGACGGCGCGCCAGCCCAGGAGTTGCCGCAAAGGTCGAGGCGGGCGCGGGAAGCCCGCGAACGAAGCGTTCGATGGCCAAAAGCACCGACTCGCGGTCGCCGACGAAAGGCCAGTGGTCGTTGCCGGACAACGGCTCGAACACCGCGCCGGGGATGTGGCGTGCAAGATAGCGCCCCTCCTCGATCGAGGCGTCGCGATCCCCCTCGCGATGCAGCACCAGCGTGGGTGCGCGCACACGCGGCAGCGCGGCGCGGACGTCGACGTGGGTGTTCATGCGCGCGAGCGCATGCGCCGCGCCGGGGCTCGCGCTCGCGCGCAGGTAGGCCGCAAAGCGCTCGACGAAGTCGGCATCGCCCGCGAGCGATGGCGCCAGCGTGCCGAGGTCCATCGGGCCACCCCAGTCGCGCAGCACGGCCTCGAGGAAACGCTCGCGGTCTTCGGTAGATGGCGCCCACGGGTAGTCGGATGCGGCTGTGCGGCGCGCCCAGCCGCCGTACAGCACGAGCGCCGCGCAGCGATCGGGATGCTCAGCCGCGAACAGCGCCGCAAGCGTGCAGCCCTCGGAGACGCCGATGATCACGACGGGGCGGGCCTGCGCGGCGTCCAGCACCGCGCGCACGTCGTCGATGCGTTCCTCCATCGCCGGCATGCGCGCCACGCGGTCCGACAAGCCGGTACCGCGCTTGTCGAAGGTCAGCAGACGACCGAGGCCTGCGAGGCGCTCGAGAAACGCGGCAACCTCGGGGAACGCCCAGTTGGCCTCGACGTTGGAAACCCAGCCGGGGATGAACAGCAGGTCGCGCTCACCCGAGCCCACGGATTGCCAGGCGATGTGGACGGAGCCGCAGCGCGCGTAGTGGGTCGGGACCATGGTGCGGACGTCACGCGTCAGCCAGGCCGATCTCCGGCATGAGCCCCCCCGACGCCGAACAGAGTCTCCCTCTCCGATGAATGAGTGATTCCCGGCAGCTTGTGACTCGCTGTCAGCCACGAGAGACCGAAGGAGACCAGGCCGAAGGTCTCGCCCCAGAAAACCAGCCGCTCCTCCTTGGTGACCACATGAGCCACAAACAGCGCGATCGCAATGAGCATGCCGACCCCGCACGCCCTGTAAATCATGATCCGCCGACCGGCCGCTGTCTTGCGATCGTCGCTGAGTTTCGTCTTCGCCCGTTCGATGAAGTCCCAACAGAACCAGGCGAGCACCGCGAACAGGATGCCCGCCGACGCGGCGTGCACGCCCTTCACGATCTCGTGCGCATCGTCACCGCAATTGCACGGGAACATCGAAATGAGCACGGCGGCAAGAGCGGCCACCTTGCCGAGCCACAGCTGCTTCGAACTCGTACCGTTGTAGCCAGCGAGCAGGGCTGCAATCGCGAACAGAGAGCCGACGAAGATGTTGCGCGACCAATGGCTGCCGGGATACCAGTACGACTCGCTTATCGATGTGATGGCGCCACTGGACAGCACCAGCTCGACCGCTGGCAACGACAGGGCGACAAAGCCAATCAGGAACTTGATCGTGTACTGATTGATTTCCGGGGACCAGGTCGCTGGGCTTGTGGCCATGTCGTCGCCTCCGTACCCTGCCGGGCATTGGATTCGCAAAGAAGGCGAGTATTCCAGGGCTGGCAGTGGATGCCTACTGGAACGCAAAACGGGCGACGCACGCGACCGTCTACCGATTCGGAATCGTGACGACGCGCGCTGGCGCCGCGTGCTCGGCGGACTTCAGGAACACTCGGTGGCAGACTGTGTCGGTCGCAGATCGGCCACTTCCGATCGCTCGCCCGGGCGGCCGTAGGCGGTCCCCTGACTTGACCGCCCGCGCGCCGGGCGTTAAGTTCGCGTGCGCTTCATAAGAGCATAAGAGGGGTTTCCGAAAAGGATGCGGTGAAGACGCGGACATCGATCCACACAGGAATGGGGTCCGCCAACAAAGCCCGGAGGAGTGCAAATGAACGACAAGGCGCAAGGTCTGAGCGAAGACTGGCTGTCGGTCTGGATCGGATTGCTGATCTTCGTGCTGTCTCTCGGCGTCCTCGTCGGCGCCGATCTGCTCGGGTGGGTCGTCAGCACGCAGGTCTGGACCGACCTGTCGAAGGCGCTCGGCACCACTTCCCGGGCGTACGCGGGCCTCGGGGGGCTTGGCGCCCTGATCGCCACCTACGTCGCGCTGCTCGTCGTGATGACGGTCGGCGCCGCGGCGCTCAAGGCGAACGTGGCGCGCTTCGCGGCGGCCTTCAGCGCCGTGTTCTGGCTGGGCTACATCTGCTGGATCGTCGGCAGCTGGGCCAACTTTGCGGTCAACACGCCCGGCGGCATGAAGCAGTTCGGAATCAGCTGGTCGCTGCGGCTCACCGCGGAGGGCGGATTCATCGTCGCGCTGCTCGCGGGCCTGTTCGTCGGCAACTTCCTACCTGGCCTCGCCAATTGGATGAAGGAGGCGGTGCGGCCTGAGCTCTACGTCAAGATCGCGATCGTGCTGCTCGGCGGCTTCCTCGGCGTCACCGCCGCGGAGAAGCTGAGCCTGGCAACCTCACTCATGTTCCTCGGGCTCGCCGCGATCATCGTCGCGTATCTCATCTTCTGGTCGGTCGTCTACCTGGTGGCGCGGACCTGGTTCGGCTTCAGCCGCGAGTGGGCGGCGCCGCTTGCCTCCGGCATCTCGGTGTGCGGCGTGTCGGCGGCCATCGCCACCGGCGCCGCGATCCGCGCCCGGCCGATGGTCGCGATCATGGTCTCATCGCTGGTGGTCGTCTTCGCGGTCGTGGAGCTGCTCTTCCTGCCGCTCCTCGCCGACGCCTTCCTCGCCCACGAGCCGCTGGTCGCCGGCGCATGGATGGCGCTGTCGGTGAAGACCGACGGTGCGGCCGTGGCGAGCGGAGCGATCACCGAGTCGCTGATCCTGGCGAGCAACGCGGCCCAGGGCATCAACTACGCCAAGGGCTGGATCATCGGAACGGCGGCGACGGTGAAGGTGTTCATCGACATCTTCATCGGCGTCTGGGCCTTCGTCCTCGCCTACATCTGGACCACGCACATCGAGAAGCGCGAGGGCGACCAGGCGCGCATCGGCGAGATCTGGGAGCGCTTCCCCAAGTTCGTCATCGGCTACGTCGTCACCTTCGTGCTGATCCTCGTGCTCGCCCTCGGGGCGACGCCAGAGCTGATGGGCAAGGTGAAGGCGGCGATGGGGCAGGCGAACGCGTTCCGCGGCATCTTCTTCGTCCTCACCTTCTTCACCATCGGCGTGATGACGAACTTCCGCAAGCTGTGGGAGGAAGGCATCGGCAAGCTCGCCGCGGTCTACCTGCTGTGCCTGTTCGGCTTCATCATCTGGGTCGGCCTGCTGATATCGTGGCTGTTCTACGGCGGCGTGAAGCCGCCGCTGGCCGGCTGAGCGAAGGAGAGAACGACGATGGAACAACCAAAAGTCGGCGAAGAGATGCGCAAGATGGCGCGCGAACCGCTCCTTCCGATCGAGAAGAAGCTGATCGGATGGAGCTTCGGCGTGGGCGTCGTCCTGCTGATCGTCCTGGTTTTCGTCAGCAAGGCCTTGCTGAAAGGCTGACACTGGGCCCGGGTTCGATGCGACGCCGGTGCTCGCAATCGAGCTTCCGGATTCGCGATCCCGTCGGTTCCAGGGAGACCCTGGCGCAGCGCTACAGTGCGGCCCTCACCAGGAGCCTCGTGCATGAAGAGCTATGCGATCGCCACCATCCCTGGCGACGGCATCGGCAAGGAGGTGGTGCCCGCCGGCGCGCAGGTGCTGCACGCACTGGCCGAAAGCAGCCAGCGCTTTCGCGTCGAGTTCGAAGACTTCGCCTGGGGTGGTGACTGGTACCGCGCGCACGGCGAGATGATGCCGGCCGACGGCCTGGGCGCATTGCGCAACAAGGACGCGATCCTGTTCGGCTCGGCCGGCGACCCGAAGATCCCCGACCACGTCACGCTGTGGGGCCTGCGGCTAAAAATCTGTCAGGGTTTCGACCAGTACGCCAACGTGCGGCCCACGCGCATCCTGCCCGGCATCGACGCGCCGCTGAAGCGCTGCGCGCCGAAAGATCTCGACTGGGTGATCGTGCGCGAGAACACCGAGGGCGAATACGCCGGCGTCGGCGGGCGCGCGCACCAGGGACATCCGATCGAGGTGGCCACCGACGTGTCGATCATGACGCGCACGGGAGTCGAACGCATCATCCGCTTCGCCTTCAACCTCGCGCGCTCGCGGCCGCGCAAGCAGCTCACCGTGGTGACCAAGAGCAACGCGCAGCGCCACGCGATGGTGATGTGGGACGAGATCGCGGCGCAGGTGGCGCGCGACTTCGCCGACGTGCGCTGGGACAAGGAACTGGTCGACGCGATGACCGCGCGCATGGTCAACCGGCCGGCCAGCATCGACACCGTGGTGGCGACCAACCTGCACGCCGACATCCTGTCCGACCTGGCCGCGGCGCTGGCGGGCAGCCTGGGCATTGCGCCCACCGGCAACATCGACCCCGAGCGGCGCTACCCGAGCATGTTCGAGCCGATCCACGGCTCGGCGTTCGACATCATGGGCAAAGGCCTGGCCAACCCGATCGGCACCTTCTGGTCGTGCGTGATGCTGCTCGAGCACCTGGGCGAGACCGACGCCGCACGCACGCTGATGACCGCGATCGAAGCCACCACAGCCGACCGCGCGCTGCACACGCGAGACCTAGGCGGCCGCGCCACGACGAAACAGGTGACCGATGCCGTGATCGCCCGCATCCAGGCCAACCCTGTGGCGCGCGCCGCGGCTTGACCGCAGCATCGGGCCTTCGCACGCCGAAGGCCCTTCGATGAACCGCTTCCCGCTCACGGCCGCGCTGGCCGCCGCTGCGTTCGCGATCGCACCCGCGCAAGCGCAGCCGTGCCCCGACAAGAACGTCATGTACTGGCAGGCATTCCCGCCGGGTGGCGAATCGGACCTGTCGGCGCGCCACCAGCAGCTGGTGCTGAAGAAAAGGTGCCCGGCGATCGACACCGTCATTCAATACAAGGCCGGCGCCGGCGGCGCTCTGCTGTGGAGCACGACCAACACGTTGCCCGCCGACGGCGTCAACATCGTCGGCATCAACCTGCCGCACATGGTGCTGCAGCCGATGGAGGGCATCGTGCAGTACAAGACTGACGACGTGACGCCGGTGTTCTGGTTCCACTACACGCCCGATGCGCTGGTGGTGCCTGAGTCCAGCCCGATCAAGAGCTGGGCCGATTTCGTCAAGGCCGCCAAGGATGCGCCGGGCAAGCTCAACCTCGGTGGCTCGGGCCTGAACTCGGCCAATCACGCGGCGCACCAGCGCATGAACGCGGCCTTCGGCATCCAGACCACTTACGTGCCGTTCAAGGGCACCGGCGACATGACGATGGCCGTACTCGGCGGCCACGTCGACGGCAGCATGACCTACACCGCGTTCGCGGTGAACAACAAGGGCAAGGTGCGCGCGCTGGCGGTGGCGATGGACAAGCGCCACCCGCTGCTGCCCGACACGCCGACGTTCAAGGAACTCGGCGTCGATTGGGTCGACGGCGCGTTCCGCGGCATCGGCGTGCCCAAGGCCACGCCGCCCGAGGCGCGCAAACGCCTGTCGGAGCTGTGGGCGGCGATGAACGCCGACCCCGAGATGAAGGAGCTCGCCGCCAAGAGCGGCTTCGAGCTGGTCAACGTCGGCGTCGAGCAGATGGACGGATTCATGCGGGACAAAGTCAAGGTCTACACCGACGTCGGCAAGCAGATGGGGCTGGGCAAGTAGCGGCACCGACCGTTCGGACCGCGCTTGCCCACCCGGGGAACCCCGTACCGGCGGGTGTCGCGCCGGTGCCCACAATGACGCCCATTCGATTTCGGAGACTCCCGTGCGCACGCCCACTCGCTGTTTGTTCCTCGGCGCCACTTTGCTGGCCGCATCCGCGCTGGCGCAAGACAAGCCGGTGGCGCTCAAGCTGTCGAGCTGGGTGCCAGCGCAGCATCCGCTGAACCCGGCGTTGCAGGCCTGGGCCGACGACATCAAGAAGGCCTCGGGCGGCACCATCACCGCGACGCTGTTCCCCAGCGAGCAGCTGGGCAAGGCGTTCGACCACTACGACATGGCGCGTGACGGCATCGCCGACGCCACCTACGTGAACCCGGGCTACCAACCGGGGCGCTTTCCGATCTTCGCCGCCGCATCGCTGCCGTTCCAGGCCAGCAACGCAAAAGGCGGCACCGCCGCGGTCGACGCGTGGTACCGCCAATACGCGGCCAAAGAGATGAAGGACGTGTACTTCTGCTTCGCGTTCCTGCACGATCCGGGCAGCCTGAACACCACCAAGAAGAAGGTCGTGATGCCGGGCGATCTGGCCGGCATGAAGGTGCGGCCGGCTACCGCCACGATCGGCCAGATGGTCACCACCTTGGGCGGCACCAACGTGCAGAGCTCGGCGCCCGAGGCGCGCGACATGCTCGAGCGCGGCGTCGCCGACGCCATCACGTTCCCGTGGGGCTCGCTGTTCCTGTTCGGCATCGACAAGGTCGTCAAGTACCACATCGACGCGCCGCTGTACGCCACCCCGTTCGTCTGGGTGATGAACAAGGACAAGATCGCCTCGATGTCGGCGGCGCAGAAGAAGGTGATCGACGAGCACTGCACCACCGAGTGGGCCGAGAAGGTCGCCAGCCCGTGGGCCGACTTCGAGGCCAATGGCCGCGCCAAGATGGCGGCGCTGCCGGGCCATGAGATGATCAAGCTCACGCCCGAGCAGATCGACGCCTGGCGCAAGGCGGTGGCACCGGTCACGGAGCAGTGGGCCGAGGGCGCGCGGAAGGCCGGCGCCGATCCCAAGCAGGTGCTCGACAGCCTGCATCAGAGCCTGGTGAAGTACAACTCCGCGTTGTGACGTCCGCGAAGGCCGAGGCCCCGCGCGGCCTGGCCGACCGCATCATCCACGTCATCGAGTGGCTGGCGGCCACGTTCGTCGGCATCGTCGCGGCCGACATCTTCATCTCGGTGCTGCTGCGCAAGTTCTTCAGCACCAGCATCCCCGACAGCTACGATTTCGGCCGCCTGCTGCTCGGCGTGCTGATCTTCTGGGGCATCGCGGCCACCAGCTACCGCGGCGGCCACATCACCGTCGACCTGGTGTGGACCAACGCCGGGCCGCGCATGAAGCGGTTCATCGACGTCTTCGCGACGCTGGTGCTGCTGTTCGTGGTGACGGTGCAGACCATCATGCTGTTCGACAAGGTGCGTGGCACCTACAACGACAACATCCAGACCTTCGACCTCAACCTGCCGACCTGGCCGCTGTTCGCGCTGGCCTGGGCCGGCGACGTCTGCGCCGTGGTGCTGATCGCGATCCGCGCCTGGCGCCTGGTGTTCAACCCCGAGCTGCTGCACGACGAGCAGGTCGTGCAGCGGGTGCAGGAGTAGGAAGCCGTGCGGATGCGTGCGCAGTGTCTGCGGCGCGGCGGGCGATGCCCGGGGTGGGCTCATGATGTGGCGGTCGGCCTTGCAGGCCGACTTCGCTGCGGTGCTCGGCCCGAGGCGGCGCGGCGAAACTCGCTTCACTCACTTCGTTCGTTCCGCTCGAACAATCGCCGCGGATCAGAGCTGGAAGCGCGCACTGCGCGCGCGCCCGCCTCGTGCCTGCGCTCCTCGCCGCCCCATAAATCGCCCGCCCCGGGCATCGCCCGCCGCGCGGCACCATTCATGGCATGCATCGATGAACACCTCGGTGCATCGGGCAAAGGCGTGGGCGGGTGTGCACCGGCGGCGACCTATGCGGCGCCGAGGAACGGAAGGCTCGCGGCCGCGCGCGCCAGCGCGCTTCGTAGACTGACTCGTCGCGATTGTTCGAGTGGAACGAACGAAGTGAGTGAAGCGAGTTTCGCGACGGGCCGCGAGACTGAGTACCGCAGGGAACCCGGAGCGCAGCGCAGGGCTGCCGCATCCGAGCGCGGGCGCATATTCGCCCGCGGCTTTGCCACGCACCACTGCAGGCAAGTCGACAGATGAGCACCGACCTCATCGCCGTCGGCGGCTTCGTGATCCTGTTCGTGCTGATGCTGCTGCGTGTGCCGGTGGGCATGGCGATGGGGCTGGTCGGCATCTCGGGCTACGCGCTGATCGCCGGCGGCGGGCCGGCGCTCAAGCTGATCGGCCAGACGTCGATGCGCACCGTCACCGACTACACCTTCGGCGTGATCCCGATGTTCATGCTGATGGGTGCGTTCGTCTCGGTCTCCGGCGTCAGCCGCGAGCTGTTTCGGGCCGCCAACGCGTGCGTCGGCCATCTGCGCGGCGGCCTCGGCATGGCCACCGTGCTCGCGTGCGGCGGCTTCGCGGCGATCTGCGGCTCGTCGGTGGCCACCGCGGCGACCTTTTCCACCGTGGCTTATCCCGAGATGCGGCGCTACGGCTATCCGCAGAGCTTTTCCACCGGCGTCATCGCCGCCGGCGGCACACTGGGCGCGATGCTGCCGCCGTCGACCGTGCTCGCGGTCTATGCGGTGATCACGCAGCAGGACATCGGCAAGCTGTTCATGGCAGGCGTGCTGCCGGGCCTGCTGGCGATGGGCATGTACGTGCTGACGATCGGTGCCATCGTCATGGTGCGGCCGAGGATGCTGCCGGCAGGCGCTGCACGGCCGTGGCGCGAGCGCGCGGTGGCACTCAAGGACGTGTGGCCGTCGCTGGTGTTGTTCGCCTTCGTGATCGGCGGCCTCTACGGCGGCTTGTTCACGCCCACCGAAGCCGGCGGCGTCGGCGCCGGCGGCGCCTTCGTGCTCGGCGTGTTGCGCCGCAAGCTCGACCGCGCCGGCATCCGCACCGCGCTGCTGCAGGCCACGCGCACCGCGGCCGCCGTGTTCACCGTGCTGATCGGTGCGCTGCTTTTCGGCTACTTCCTCACCATCACGCAGACGCCGCAGAAGCTCACGGAGTTTCTGACCTCGCTGGGCATCGGGCGCTACGGCGTGCTGGCCCTCATCATGGTGATGTACCTGGTGCTCGGCTGCCTGATGGACGCGATGGCGATGATCATCCTGACGGTGCCGATCATCTTCCCGGTCATCACGCACCTCGGCTTCGACCCCATCTGGTTCGGGGTGATCATCGTGATGACGGTGGAGCTCGGCCTCATCCACCCGCCGGTCGGCATGAACGTGTTCGTCATCAAGAGCGTGGTGCAGGACGTCACCTTCACCACCATCTTCAAGGGCGTGATCCCGTTCGTGCTGACCGACATCCTGCGGCTGGTGATCCTGATCAGTTTCCCAATCATTGCGCTGTGGCTGCCCGGCCGCATGTAGCGCCGCGCCGGCGGCGCACGATGTGCGACGATCAGGTTTGAACGAACGACAGGGAGGCCCGCCATGATCAAGAACCTCGTCATCGGCATCGTCGTCCTGGCCGTACTGCTCACCGGCTACTTCTGGTTCGTGCTGTGGTGGAGCTACTCCACGGGCGAGCGCGCCGGCTGGGTGCAGAAGTTCTCCGACAAAGGCTGGATCTGCAAGACCTGGGAGGGCGAACTCGCTCTGGTCTCGCTGCCCGGCAGCTCGGTGGAAAAGTTCTACTTCACCGTGCGCGACGAAGAGGTGGCCAAGAAGATCAGCGCCCTGATGGGCCACCGCGTCAGCCTTCACTACGAAGAAAAGGTGGGCCTGCCCACCAGTTGCTTCGGCGAGACACGCCATTTCGTCGACCAGGTCGTCGAGACCTCCGAGATTCCGATCGGCCCCGGCGTCGTGGTGCCCACCGCGCCCGCCTCGGCAGCGTCTGCGCGGTGATGGACCGGCAGTCGTACTTCTGGCAGGTGATGGACGGCAAGCTGCCGGCGCCGGGCGCGGCAGCGACGCTGGGCATCACTTTCACGCACATCGACGCCGACGCGGGCACGATCGAGACCACCTTCGAGGCCGGCCCGGCCTTCACCAACCCGGCCGGCCACGTGCAAGGCGGCTTTCTGGCCGCCATGCTCGACGACACGATGGGCCCGGCGCTGGCCGCCACGCTGGCTGCCGGCGAGATCGCGCCGACGCTGAACCTGAGCGTCTCGTTCGAGCGGCCAGCCAAGGTGGGCACCTTGAGCGGCAAGGGCCGCGTGTTGCGGCGCGGGCGCGACGTGTGTTTTCTGGCCGGAGAGCTGTACCAAGACGGCCAACGCGTCGCCTCGGCCACCGCCACCGCACTGGTGCGCAAGGTGGCGGCCTGAAGGTCCCGGCGCTGCGGCGCCGGGCACCACCCACCTCGCGCTGTGTGTACGCTGCCGAACAGACGCGGCAGCGCTCACGCACCTAGAGTGTGCCCACTCGCTGACAAGACCAGCGAGGGAGTGGCTGATGGCATTGATCGCCCATCCACTGTTCGGGCGCTTCGATGGACGCGGGTCGCCTGCATCGTTGTGGAGCCTGCTGCCCGCGCCAGTGCACTCCTGGGTTGGCGCGGATTCCCTGCAAACGCTGAAGCGGCAACTGCTCGCGGCGCAGGCTTTGCTGCGGCCCGGCTTCATGACCTTGCGCGCGATCCGCCAAGACGGGCGCGTCACCGACTTCGAGTGGTCCTTCGCCAGTTCGGCCGCCGGGCGCATGCTGAGTTGCAATGCTGTCGACCTGTACGGCAAACGCCTTCGCGCCGTGCTGCATGGACAAGACGGCTGCCAGGCCGTATTCGAGCAATACCGATGCGTGGTGGAGCAAGGCGGCGCCAGCGCCACCCAGCAGCTCCATCGAACCCATGGCAGTCACGCCACCTACCGCCACGGTGCGGTGCGGGTGGGCGACGGTGTCGCGGTGACGCTGATCAACCTGAGCGCGGCGCACCGCGCCCGCGCGCTGGAGATGGCGCTACGCGCGCAACAAGCGATGACGGCAGCCTATGCCAGGTGACACGCTGCTGCGGTTGCGCTCGCTGAGGGCTGGACCGGCGGGCTGAGCGGGTGCGTTGCGGGAACTCGAGCAGTGCCGCAAGGCATCTGTTCGATAGCACACATATTGAGTACGCTCGCACAAGTGTGTGGCAGGTGCCCGCACGACGTCCGCCCGCTTGGCGCGGGAGGCGCGTTCCCTGCACCGGAAACCCGGATCCTGATGACCGTTGCACCAGACCCCAAGCAGAACCGCCTGCTGGCTTCCCTGCCGCGCGATGAGCTGGGGCGTTGGCTGCCGCAGCTCGAGCCGGTGGAGATGCCGCTGGGCCAGGTGTTGTACGAGTCGGGGCGCACGCAAAGCCACGTGTACTTTCCGACCACTGCAATCGTCTCGCTGATCTTCGTGATGCAAGACGGCGCATCGGCCGAGATCGCCGTGGTCGGCAACGACGGCGTGGTGGGCATCGCGTTGTTCATGGGCGGAGAATCCACGCCCAGCCGCGCGCTGGTGCAGAGCGCCGGCCAGGGGCTGCGCCTGCCGGCTTCCGCGGTCAAGCACGAATTCGAACACTCGGTCGCCGCGATGCACCTGCTGTTGCGCTACACGCAAGCGCTGATCACGCAGATGGCGCAGACGGCGGTGTGCAACCGCCACCATTCGGTGGACCAGCAGCTGTGCCGCTGGCTGCTGCTCAGCCTGGATCGACTGCAGGGCAGCGAATTGGTGATGACACAAGAGCTGATCGCCAACATGCTGGGCGTGCGCCGCGAAGGCGTGACCGAGGCTGCGCTCAAGCTGCAACAGACGGGCTTGATCCGCTACTCGCGCGGCCGCATCACGGTGCTCGACCGGCCGGGGCTGGAGCGACGCTGCTGCGAGTGTTACGCGGTGGTCAAGAAGGAATACGACCGCCTGCTGCCCGATCGAATCGCGAGCTGACGACACTCACGTCGCCACGGCGCGTGGCGCACGGCCATGACGATGCCCCACACCGCGCTGGCTTGGCCGGTGTGTGCGCTAGAGTTGCTGCCGCGCGCCGACCGCCAGCGCTTGCTGGCCCTTTGCGAGCCCTTCGTGCTGGCCGACGTGCTTTGCGAACGAAGCGAAACCACGCGTCACGTCTACTTCCCCACCGACGGCTTCATCTCGCTGGTGACGACGGTCGACGAGCGCTCGGGACTCGAAGTCGGCATGATCGGTCGCGAGGGCATGCTGGGGGCCCAATTGGCGCTGAGAGTCAGCGTGACGCCACTGCGCGCGCTGGTGCAGGGCCCAGGCACTGCATGGCGCGTCGGCGCAGCGCCGTTTCGTCGCGAGGTCGCACGCAGCGCCGCACTGCAGCGCGGGCTGAACCGCTACGTCTACGTGTTGATGGGCCAGTTGGCCACGTGCCTGCGCTTTCACCTGATCGGTCCGCGCCTGACTCGCTGGCTGCTGATGACCCAGGACCGTGCACACGCCGACAGATTTCGCATCACCCATGAGTTCCTGGCCTACATGCTCGGGGTGCGCCGCGTCGGCATCACGGTGGCTGCCGGCGCCTTGCAACGAAGAGGGCTGATCCGATATCACCGCGGTGAATTGACCATTCTCGACCGCAAGCGGCTCGAAGCGGTGGCCTGCGACTGTTATGCCGCGGACTGCAAGACCTACTCCGAGTTGATTCGCTGACGGTGCGCCGTTCGGCCCGCGCGGCGCATCGAGCTATGCGCGCCAGTTCAAGACCCGGTCGATCTCCGATCGGCTCGCGGGCGGCGACCCGCCGGCGCCCTGAGTGACGAGGTCGGTGACGCCGGCGGCGCCGATGACATAACGAACTGCAGCTGCCGCCGCCCGCTTCTGGTAGTCCCAGTGCACGCTGCCGGACAACGTGATCCAGCCGCCATCGACCACGGCCTTGACACCCTCGGCGACCGACGATGTCCACTGCAGCATCTCCTGCGCCGAGCGGGCAATGTCGGCGTCCCCGCGCGGGTTCGACTCGGGCACCGCCACGTCGATCTCGTTGAGCACCAGGCGCACGCCCGGCACCTGCTCGGTAGCGCATTGCGCAGCTCTGCGTTCCAGGTGGCTGTTCACTGTCCCTGCCAGGACCGCGAAACCGAGGTGGACTTCGACGTCGATGTGCGCGGCGCCGAGCAGTGGCTCCCACCTGAGTTGTTCACGCACGTCCATTTGCAATTGCGCGTCGGCAGTCATGATCGTCTCACCCCGAGATGGCTCGAGCCAACGAAGGCAGGCGGCGACTCTCGATCGCTCGGGCCGGCCCTGTCTGTGCGCTGGCAAACACAACAGCCTGCGATCGATCGGCGACCCTGTGCGGCATGGCCCACTCGAGGCCGAACACAGCCTGGCGCGCGTTGCCAGCGCGGGCCGGACGCACCGAATAGCGGGCTGTGGGAGACTCACCGATCGGCCGAGTTTCGAATCGCTGCAATGACCACGACCGACCCGTTCCCGCTCGACGGCGGCTGCGACTGCCGCCAGGTGCGCTACCGCATCTCGACCCAACCGCTGTTCGTGCACTGCTGCCATTGCCGCTGGTGCCAGCGCGAAAGCGGCAGCGCGTTCGCACTCAACGCGATGATCGAGATGGACCGCATCACGCTGCTGGCGCAGCCGCCCGAGCTGGTGGACACGCCATCCGCCAGCGGCCGGGGTCAGCAGATCGCGCGTTGCCCTCACTGCCGCGTGGCGGTGTGGAGCCACTATGCGGGCGCCGGGCCCGCAGTGGCCTTCGTGCGCGTGGGCACGCTCGACGAGCCGGATTGCCTGCCACCCGACATCCACATCTTCACGGCGTCCAAGCAACCCTGGGTGGTGATCCCGCAAGACCACGCGGCCGTGCCTGAGTACTACGACGCGAAGCAGCATTGGCCGGCCGAGAGCCTGGAGCGGCGCCAGGTGTTGCGCGCCAGGATCGAGGCCCAACGCGCCGCGCAAGAAAGTCCAAAGGCGTGACGATGTGGCGTGACGACGACCAGCTGTTTGCGCTGATGCGCAGCAAACTGTTCCCCGCGGTGGTCGGCGACATCCTCGACACCATGGGCTTCCTGCACCAGTTCCTGAGCCCGCAGATCCGCCCGCTGCGCGCCGACATGGTGGTGATCGGCCGCGCGATGCCGGTGCTCGAGGCCAACTGCTTCGCCGCCACCGAGCCGGAAGGCCACAGCCCGTTGTCGCACCAGCCCTTCGGCATGTTGTTCGAGGCGCTCGACGACCTGCGGCGCAACGAGGTCTACCTCGCCACGGGCTGCGCACCGCAGTTCGCGCTGTGGGGCGGACTGATGACCACCCGCGCGTCGCATCTCAAGGCCGCGGGCGCGGTGCTCGACGGCTATTCGCGCGACACGCCCGAGGTGCTCGAGCTCGGCCTGCCGGTGTTCTCGTACGGCGGCTATGCGCAGGACCAGGGCCCGCGCGGCAAGGTGGTCGATTGGCGGGTCGGCGTCGAGCTCAACGGCGTGCGCGTGGCGCCCGGCGACATCGTGTTCGGCGATCTCGACGGCGTGCTGGTGATCCCGCGCGCTGCCGAGGACGAAGCGATCCGCCGCGCGCTCGAGAAGGCCAGCACCGAAAACCGCGTGCGCGACGCCATCCGCGGCGGCATGAGCACCCGCGAGGCGTTCAAGACTTTCGGCGTGATGTAGAGAGAGGACTCGATGCTGCTCAAAGGATCCTGCCACTGCCGCGCGGTGCGCTTCAGCGTGGAGTCGCACGAGCCGGTGCCGTTCATGCGCTGCTATTGCTCGATCTGCCGCAAGACCTCGGGCTCGGGCGGCTTCGCGATCAACCTCGGCGCGGTGTATGCGTCGTTGCAGGTCAAGGGCCGCGAGCACCTGGGCGTGTACCGCGCCAAGCTGGGCAACAGCCGGCGCAGCAAGGGCGAGCGCAATTTCTGCAAGCAATGCGGCAGCCCGCTGTGGCTGTGGGACCCGCGCTGGCCCGAGCTGGTGCACCCGCAGGCCGGCGCCATCGACACGCCGCTGCCGGTGCCGCCGGTGGTGACCCACATCATGCTCGGCTCCAAGCCCGAGTGGGTGGCGGTGCAACGCCAACGCGGCGACAGCGTGTTCGACGAATATCCCAAGCTGTCGCTCGCGCAATGGCACGAGCGGCACCAACAGACGCGATGAGGCGATGACGACAGCCACCCCATTGCCCCGCCCCGGCCACACACTGGTGTTCGTGTTCGGCACGCTCAAGCAGGGCTTTCCGAACTTCGCCACCAACCGCGGGCGGCGCGTGGGCGGCACCTTTCGCACGCTCGAGCGGCTGCCGCTGCTGCTGGTGGGCCAGCGTCACGTGCCGTGGCTGATCCACTCGCCGGGCCTCGGCGAGCGGGTGGCGGGCGAGGTCTACGAAGTGGACGCCGCCACGCTGGCAGCGATGGACGAGCTCGAAGGCGTGAGCCGGCCCGATGGCTACCAGCGCAAGGCGCTGCGCGTGCGCGGCGCAAGCCTCGACGATGCGGTGCTCGAGGTGCAGGCCTACATGAAGCGGCCCGAGCAGCTCGACGAGAGCGACGTTCAGCTTGGCCCGCTGGCCGAATACACGCTGGCGCACGCGGTGCTGTACCGCCGCCGCGACGGCCAATCGTATTGACGCGCCGCTACACGATGATGCGCGTCAGCCACTCGGCCACCAGCGCGGGCTTGGGCTGCCCCTCGATCTCGACGCTGGCGTCGTAGACGATCTGGCGCTGGTTGTCGCCGACGGTCTCGGCGCGCCTGAGCACGAAGTGGCCGCGCACGCGCGAGCCCACCGGCACCGGGGCCACGAAGCGCAGGCGGTCGAAGCCGTAGTTCAGCGGGTAGCGCACGCCCTCGATCGTGGGGCACACCTGGTAGGCCATGTTCGACAGCAGCGACAGCGTGAAGAAGCCGTGCGCGATGGTGCCCTTGAACGGCAGCGTCGCCGCGCGCACCGGGTCGACATGGATGAAGTGCTGGTCGCCGGTGAGCTTGGCGAAGCTGTCGATCATCGACTGATCGATTCGCGTCCACGCCGACACGCCGATCTCCTGCCCCACTCGGGCACTCAGCGCGTCCCAGGTCGTGCTGTGAATCGGGCCGTCCATCTGCGCTGCTCCTCGCGTGGCTGCAAAGCATGATGCCACGCGGCGGCTTGACACCTGCGAATCCAGCCGCCACAGTGGCCGCCGATCGATTGCAGGAGGCATCATGGCTGTGGAAACGGTGCGCGGCGCTCGGGTCACCGTGTCGTTCGACGCGCAGCGCTGCATCCACTCGCGCCACTGCGTGCTCGACCGGCCCGACGTGTTCGTGCCGAACGTGTCCGGCCAATGGATCCACCCCGACCGCGCCACGCCGGCCGAGCTGCTCGAGCTCGCGCACAACTGCCCGTCGGGCGCGATCGCCTGCGCAGCGGCCGACGGCAGCGCGATGGAGCGGGCGCCGCTCGTCAACACGGTGCGCGTGCGCGAGAACGGGCCGCTGGCGTTTCGCGCTCCGGTCCACATCGACGGCGAAGACCAGGGCCATCGCGTCACGCTGTGCCGCTGCGGCGCGTCGTCGCACAAACCCTACTGCGATGGCAGCCACACCGGCGCGGCCTTCGTGGCCAGCGGCGAGCCTGCGGCCGCCGAGTCGGCCGCATTGGCGCAGCGCGACGGCGCGCTGCAGGTGCGGCCGATACGCGACGGGCCGCTGCACGTGAGCGGCAACCTGGAGTTGATCACGGGTACCGGCAAGACGGTCAACCGCCTCACCGAATGCTGGCTGTGCCGCTGCGGGCAGTCGGCCAACAAGCCCTACTGCGACGGCACGCACAAACGGGTGGGTTTTCGCAGCGGGGCCTGAAGCGCCGGCCGCTCAGGCCTCGACGTCGCGCGCAACCGGTCGTCGCTCAGTGCCGCAGGGCCGGGTGCACTGCCGGAAAGGCAAAGTCGCGGCCGATCACGGTGCGGGCGTAGAAGTAGTTGATGCGTGCCCGGTCGCTCAGCGCATCGAGTTCGACGTGGCCGGCCGCGTCGCACGGAAAGGCCAACGCACGGCCATCGTGGAACAGCGACTGAAACCGCAACTCGAAGCCGCACTGCACGGGGGCGTTGGCATTCATGACGGGTCTCCTGCAAGGCTTCGCGACAGGTCCGTCTCTGCGCGATGGCCGCATTCCACCCGCCGGCCGTTGCGTCGATGTTTCGCCGCGGCGGCGCAGCATTTCGTTTGCAATCGAAGGCTAGTGCAACGCCGGGCTCAGGTAGACGAGCTTTGCTGGCACCGGATGCGGCCCTCGAGGATCGGCTTGTTTTTCGCGGCGGCGGTGGCGGTGAATCGGTCGCCGAGCTCGCGTGGTTGCGAGCGCAGCTTCAGCGCGCGGCGCCCGCCGGTGCCACCGCGGCACCCTGGATGCCGTGGCGCGCCAACGCCTGCGCCACGAAGCCCGAGGCTTTCATCTGCTCGATGAATTCACTCAGGTAGGCGGCGCCGGCGTCGCGGCCGCGCGGCGTGGCCATGGCCTGCTGGATCACCATGAAGCGGCCGTCGAGTAGACGCAGGTTCGGCCATCGTTTGGCGTCGGCCTCGAGCTGCTGCTTGACGCCGGCGGCGGCGTCGAGTTGTTGCGCGACGAACAGGTCGGTCACCGCCGGCGAGGTCGGCGCGTAGACGATTTGCGCCTGCTTCAAGTTGCGCGACAGATAGAGGTCGTACGCGCTGCCCTTGCCCACCGCGATGCGCACACCGGTGCGGTCGACTTGGTCGTTGCGGCGGATCGGTGAATCCGCTCTGACGAGGTATGCGCCCTCGATGATCACGTAGGGGTTGGACTGCAGCATGTCGCGCCCGCGCGCCGGGTCGATGGCGACGAAGGCCACGTCCCATGTCTGGGCGAGTGCCGCGTCGACCACCTTGCCGGCCGATTCGAAGGTCACCAGCTGCAGCGGCACGCCCAGACGCGCTGCCAGCTCGCGCGACAGGTCGACCGACACGCCCCGCGGCGCGCCGCCGGCGGCGTCGCGCGTGGCGAGGACCGGGTTGCCGAAGTTGATCGCGGCGCGCAGCGTGCCGCTGGGGGCCAGGTCGGCCCTGGCCGCCGGCGTCGCGGTGGGCGGCGCAGCGCAGGCGCCGAGCAGGGCGAACAACGCGGCGAACCAGAGGCGGTGATGCATCGATACCAAGGCTGGGCCAGCGACCCGTGCAGTCTAGGCGATGCGGCTAGTCGGGGCGTGCGCCCGCTTCCACCCAGCGCCGGATGACCGCGCGCTCGTCGTCGGTGATCTGCGTGGCGTTGGACAGCGGCATCAGCTTGAGCACCACCGCCTGCTGGTAGATCGCCTGCGCGTGCTGGCGGATCAAGGCCTCAGTATGCAGCGCCACGTTCTTCTGCTGCACCTGCGCGTTGTGGCACAACACGCAGCGCCGGTCGACGATCGCCTTCACCTCGGCGAGCGTGGCGGGCCTCGCATCGGCTGCGGCGGTTGCCGGCGCGGGCGGCACCAACGCGGCGGACACGGCGGCCGCGAGCGCGATGCCGGCCGCTGCGTAGCCCCAAGGCACCGGCTGCCGTTGCACCAATGCGCGGTGCCGTGCGACGAACGAGTGGCGCACCAGCGCGGCAGCCAGCATCAACGCCACCAGCACCAGCCAATTGTTCTTGGCCTGATAGAGCCAGCCATAGTGGTTGGACAGCATCGCCACCAGCACCGGCAGCGTGAAGTAGGTGTTGTGCAGGCTGCGTTGCTTGGCACGCTGGCCATGGATCGGATCCACCGCCTGCCCGGCGCGCATCTGCGCGATCACCTTGCGCTGGCCGGGGATGATCCAGAACAGCACGTTGGCGCTCATCGCGGTGGCCAGCATCGCGCCCACCAGCAGGAACGCCGCGCGTCCGGCGAACAGGCGGCAGGCGAGCCAGGTGGCCGCGACGACGAACACGAACAACATCACGCCGACGATCAGGTCGCCGCGCGCGCGCTGGCCGAACCAGCGGCAGATGCTGTCGTAGACCAGCCAGCCCGCGACCAGAAAGGCGAGCGCCGCCAGCACCGCCGCCTGCGCCGACCAGTCGAACACGTTCCTGTCGATCAGGAAGATCTGGGCGTTGACGAGGTACAGCACGGTGAACAGCGCGAAGCCGGTCAGCCAGGTGCTGTAGCTCTCCCAGATGAACCAGTGCAGATGCTCGGGCAGCGACCGCGGGGCCACCAGGTACTTCTGCGGGTTGTAGAAGCCGCCGCCGTGCACGGCCCACAGCTCGCCGTCGACGCCGCGCGCTTTCAGCGCAGGGTCGGTCGGCGGCGTCAGGCTGAGGTCGAGGAAGACGAAATAGAACGACGCGCCGATCCAGGCGATGCCGGTGATCACATGCGCAAAGCGCAGCAGCAGGTTGATCCACTCGAGCAGGTAGGCGTCCATGTCGGTCACTTCGGCGAGCGCGCACGCCGCGACTCATCCGATACGATGACGCGAGCGCTCGGGCTGGTCGCGTCGCGTCGTCTCACTCGACCACCGCGCCCGATTCACGCACCACCGTGCGCCACTTCTCGAACTCGTGCTGCACGAACTGGCCGAACTGCTGCGGCGTGTTGGCCGCGGGGTCGGCGCCCTCCTTGATCATCGCCGCTTCGACGGATGGCACCGCGATGATCTCGTTGACGGCCTGGTTCAGCGTGGTCACCACCTCGTCGGGTGTGCCCTTGGGCGCGAAGAAGCCGAACCACGAGCCGGCCTCGAAACCGGGGTAGCCTCGCTCGGCGACGGTGGGCACGTCGGGCAGCGAGCGCGAGCGCTTCGCGCTGCTCACCGCCAGCGCACGCAGCGATCCGGCCGCGATGTGCTGGCGCACCGACGGAATGGTCGCGAACATGAACTGGATGCGACCGCTCAGCAGATCGTTCAGCGCGTCGGCGCCCTTGTACGGCACGTGGGTGACCTTCAACCCGGCGCGCTTGGCGAGCAGGAAGCCCGACAGGTGCGACGAGGTGCCGATGCCGGTGGAGCAGTAGTTCAGCTGGCCCGGGTTGGCCGCCGCGTAGACGACGAATTCCTCCAGCGTGTGCGCCGGCACCGACGGGTGCACCACCAGCACGTTGGGCACGTCGGCCAGCAGCACGATCGGCACCAGATCGGCCTGCGGGTGGTGGCCGAGCTTGGGGTACAGCGTCGGGTTCACGGCGATCGGGCCCACCGACGCCACCAGCAGCGTGTAGCCGTCGGCCGGTGAGCGGATGGCGATCTCGGTGCCCAGGTTGCCGCCGGCGCCGGGCTTGTTGTCGACCACGAAAGGCTGCTTGAAGCGGTCGCCGAGTTGCTGGCCGATGTTGCGCGCCAGGATGTCGGTGGTGCCGCCGGCGGTGAACCCGACCACCACGCGCACCGGTTTGGCCGGCCAGGTCTGCGCCGCCGTCTGCCCGGCGAGCGCCACGCCGGCAGCAGCCAATGCCAGCGCGAACCATTTGCGAATCATCGTGGCAACCTCCAGCCGCGCCGGATCAAGTGGAATAGCTCGGGTCCAAGCGGTCGAGCTTGCGCAGCAGCGCCGGCCACTCCATCAGGCCATAAGGCCGCCGCGTGCCGCGTTGGTAGTTGTTCCAGGTGGCTTCGAGCACCGGCTGCGCGACGGTCGCCAACGGCGTCTGGCAGGCCATGGCCGCGAGCTGGGTGCGGCAGGCCAGCTCCAGCCGGTGCGCCCAGTTGAAGGCTTCGCCGACACTGCGGCCGACCACGAGCGCGCCATGGTTGCGCAGGATCAGCGCTTCGGCGTCGCCCAGGTCCTTGATCAGCGACGCCTGCTCGGCCTCGTCGAGCACGACCCCCTGGTAGTCGTGGTAGCCGATCTTCAGGAAGCGCATCGCGGTTTGCGTGATCGGCAGCAGCCCGCATCGCAGCGCGCTGACCGCCATCGACGCGAAGGCGTGGGTGTGGATCACGCAGGCCAGTTCGGGACGCGCGGCGTGCACCGCGCTGTGGATCACGTAGCCGGCGCGGTTGATGCCGTAGTCGAGCGCGCCAAACTCGGGCTTGGCGAGGATGTGGCCCGCTTGATCGACCTTGATCAGGCTCGACGCGGTGATCTCCTCGTACATCAACCCGTAGGCGTTGATCAGAAAAGCGCCCGGCTCGCCCGGCACGTGCGACGAGATGTGGTTGGCCATCATGTCGGACATCCCGTAGAGGCCGACCAGCCGGTAGCAAGCGGCAAGATCGACGCGCGCCTGCCACTCCTGCGGCGTGCAGCGGGCTTTCATCGACGGAATCTGCATCGGGCACTCCTTTCGCCGCGCACGCCCGAGACGGCTAGCTGCCTCGGTAGGTGGCGTAGCTCCACGGGCTGACCAGCAGCGGCACATGGTAGTGGCCGGCGGCATCGGCAATGCCGAAGTCGAGCTGCACTTCGTCGATGAACGGCGGCTCGGGCAGCACCGCGCCGCGCGCGCGAAAGTACGGCGCCACCGCAAAGACCAGGCGGTAGCGGCCGGCGGTCATCGCGGCCGCGTCGAGCAGCGGCCCGCCGGGGTGGCGGCCGTCGGCATCGAGCACGAAGCTGGCCAGCGTCTGCACGCCGGCGTCGGCCACGCGCGCCAATCGCACCCGCATGCCGGCCGCCGGGCAGCCGTGCATCGTGTCGAGCACGTGGGTGCTGAGGTGGCCCATCGCTGCGGTCTCCGGTCTTGCAGGCAGCGGCAAAGTGTATACACTTCTGCGTACAGGTCAATTGCCCGCCGCCTGCATGCCCAGCACGCCCACGCGCCGTCCGCCGATGGCCCGCAGCCGCCCCGCCCTTCGCGTCGTGCGCACCGGCACACCGCCCGCGGCCAGCGCAGGGGGCGGCCGCCGCGGCGGCGACGATGCCGCCGGCACGGCCACGCAGCGCATCGTCGAGTCGATCACCGCGGCCATCGCCGAGCGGCGCCTGATGCCGGGCACCAAGCTCGCCGAGCAGAAGCTGGCCGACATCTTTCGGGTCTCGCGCACGCTGGTGCGCCAGGCGCTCAATCAGCTCAGCCGCGACCGCCTGGTGCGTCTGGAGCCGGCGCGCGGCGCGTCGGTGGCCTCGCCGAGCGTGGCCGAGGCCAGGCAGGTGTTCGAGGCGCGGCAGCTGATCGAAGGCGCGATGGTCAAGCAGCTCGCCCGCTCGATCACGCCGGCGCAGATCGCAGAATTGCGCATGCACTTGCACGGCGAGCGCGCGGCGATCGCGCGCACCGACATTTCCGGCCGCACGCGGCTGCTGGCCGACTTTCACGTCGTGCTGGCGCGCATGATGGGCAACGAGGTGGTGGCGCAGATGTTGAGCGACCTGTTGACGCGCTCGTCGCTGATCGCGCTGATGTACCAGTCCACCCATTCGGCCGAGGCGTCGTTCGACGAACACGTGGCGATCGTCGATGCGCTGGAGCGCCGCGACGCGCGCGACGCGGTGCGGCTGACGCAGCGGCATCTGAGCAGCGTCGAGCGCAACCTGCGGCTCGATCCGCGGCGGCCCGACCTCGCGCTGGTGTTGAAGAATCAGCCATGACGACGAGCGCCGACGCCGCACCCTACCCGCGCGACCTGCGCGGCTATGCCCGCGCGGTCCCGCACGCGCGCTGGCCCGGCGGCGCGCGCATCGCGGTGCAGTTCGTGCTCAACTACGAAGAGGGCGGCGAGAACTGCGTGCTGCACGGCGACGCGGCCTCGGAGACCTTCCTGTCGGAGCTGATCACCGCGCAGGCCTACGAGAGCCGCCACCTGACGATGGAGTCGCTGTACGAGTACGGCTCGCGCGTCGGCGTGTGGCGCATCCTGCGCGAGTTCGAGCGGCGGCGCCTGCCGCTCACCGTGTTCGGCGTGGTGTCGGCGCTGCGGCGGTACCCCGAGCTGGTGGCCGCCTTCATGGAAAACGGCTACGAGATTGCCAACCATGGCCTGCGCTGGATCCACCATCAGCACATGCCCGAGGCCACCGAACGCAGCCACATCGAGGAAGCCAGCCGCGTCCTGAAGGAGCTCACCGGCGGCGAGTGGCCGCTCGGCTGGTACACCGGCCGCGACAGCCCGAACACGCGGCGCCTGGTGGTCGAGCAGGGCGGCTACGACTACGACAGCGACTACTACGGCGACGACCTGCCGTTCTGGATGCGCGTGGCCAGGAGCGACGGCACGACCGTGGCGCACCTAGTGGTGCCCTACTCGCTCGATACCAACGACATGCGCTTCGTGCAGGCGCAAGGCTTCAACACCGGCGACCATTTCTTCAGCTACCTGCGCGACAGCTTCGACACGCTGTATGCCGAGGGCGAGGAGAAGCCGCGCATGATGTCGATCGGCATGCATTGCCGCGTGCTCGGCAAGCCGGGCCGCATCGGCGCGCTGCAGCGTTTTCTCGACCACATCGAGGCGCACGACCGTGTCTGGGTGTGCCGGCGCATCGACATCGCGCGCCACTGGAAGGCCACGCACCCGTACCGCGAGGCGATTGCATGAACAACGCGCCACCGCGGCCGCTGACGCTGACCTGGCTCAACGCCGCGGCGCCGGTGCAGGCCCTCGACGCGCTGCGCGGCACCTACGAGCACTCGCCCTGGATCGTCGAGGCCGCACTCGACAAGCGGCCGTTTGCCACGCTGGCCGCGCTCAAGCGTGCGCTGGTCGAGGTGGTGCGCGGCGCCGGCCGCGACCGGCAACTCGCGCTGATCCGCGCCCACCCCGAGCTGGCCGGCCAGGCGATGGCGGCCAAGGCGTTGACCCCGCAGTCGGCCGATGAACAGGGCAAGGTGGGCCTGACCGCGTGCACGCCCGAGGAGTTCGCGCGCATCCGCCAGCTCAACGCCGACTACGGCGCCAAATTCGGATTCCCCTTCATCCTCGCCGTGCGCGGACCGCGCGGCAGCGGCCTGGACAAGCGCGAGATCCTCGGCACCTTCGCGCGCCGCCTGCACAACCACGCCGACTTCGAACGCGACGAGGCGCTGCGCAACATCCACCGCATCGCCGAGCTGCGCCTGAACGATCAGTTTGGCGTCGAGCCCGTCAGGGGCAACCGCATCCTCGACTGGGCCGACAGCCTCGCGCAGCACAGCGATCCGGGTTATGCCGAGCGCGGCGAGCTGACGGTGACCTACCTCACCGACGCGCACCGCGCGTGCGCGCAACGGCTGTCGCACTGGATGCGCGAAGACTGCGGCTTCGACGAGGTGGCCATCGATGCGGTGGGCAACGTGGTCGGCGTCTACCACGGCAGCGACCGCGACGCCAAGCGGCTGCTCACCGGCAGCCACTACGACACGGTGCGCAACGGCGGCAAGTACGACGGGCGTCTGGGCATCCTCGTGCCGATGGTCTGCGTGCGGGAACTGCGCCGCGCGGGCAAGCGGCTGCCGTTCGGCATCGAGGTCGTCGGCTTCGCCGAGGAGGAAGGCCAGCGCTACAAGGCGGTGTTCCTCGGCTCGGGTGCGCTGACCGGACACTTCGACCCGCGCTGGCTCGATCAGACCGACAGCGCCGGCGTGCCGATGCGCGGTGCGATGCAGCGCGCCGGCTTGGCGCCGGCCGACATCGCCAAGCTGCGGCGCAACCCCGCGCGCTACCTCGGCTTCGTCGAGGTGCACATCGAACAAGGGCCGGTGCTCAACGGCCTGGACGTGCCGCTGGGCATCGTCACCTCGATCAACGGCAGCGTGCGCTACCTGTGCGAGATCACCGGCATGGCCAGTCACGCCGGCACCACGCCGATGGACATGCGGCGCGACGCCGCTGCGGCCGCGGCCGAACTGGTGCTCTACCTCGAGCAGCGTGCCGCCCGGGAGCCCAACCTGGTGGGCACCGTGGGCATGCTCGAAGTGCCCAACGGCTCGATCAACGTGGTGCCGGGCCGTTGCAGCTTCAGCCTCGACATCCGGGCCACCACCGATGCGCTGCGCGACGCCTGCGAGCGCGACGTGTTGGCGCGGCTGCACGAGATCTGCCAGCGCCGGGGCTTGACGTGTGCGATCGAGGAGACGATCCGCGCAGCCGCCGCGCCGAGCGCGCCGGCCTGGCAGGCGCGCTGGGAACATGCCGTGCAGGCGCTCGGCCTGCCGCTGGTGCGCATGCCCAGCGGTGCCGGCCACGACGCGATGAAGCTGCACGAGGTGATGCCGCAGGCGATGTTGTTCCAACGCGGGCTCAACGCCGGCATCAGCCACAACCCGCTGGAGGCGATCACCAACAACGACACCGAGCTCTCGGTGTGCGCGTTCCAGCAGCTGCTCGACAGGCTGGCGCAAGAGGCACCATGAAGGGCGGCATGAATCCCGGCGACGACGAGACCCGCCCCGTGCCGTCAGCCCTGGCCGCGGCCGAGCTGCGCCCGCCGCAGGCCGACGACACCTACCAACGCCTGGACCGCTGGGTCGACGAACACTTCGACGAGGAGGTGCGCTTCCTGCAAGAGCTGGTGCGCGTGCCGACCGACACCCCGCCGGGCAAGAACGCGTTGCACGCCGAACGCACGGCCGACATGCTGGAGATGATGGGCTTCAAGGCCGAGCGCCACAAGGTGCCTGACGCCGTGGTCAGGGCCGCGGGCCTGATGTCGATCACCAACCTGATCGTGCGCCATCGTTTCGGCGAGGGGCCGACGATCGCGCTCAATGCGCACGGCGACGTGGTGCCGCCCGGCGAAGGCTGGACGCACCATCCCTACCGTGCCGAGATCGTCGACGGCAAGCTCTACGGCCGTGCCACCGCCGTGAGCAAGAGCGATTTCGCGACCTACACCTACGCGCTGCGCGCGCTGATCGACAGCGGTGCGCCTCATCGCGGCGCGGTGGAGCTGCACTTCACCTACGACGAGGAATTCGGCGGCGAGCTCGGGCCCGGCTGGTTGCTCAACCTTGGCCTCACGCAGCCCGATGTGCTGATTGCCGCCGGCTTCAGCTACCAGGTGGTGGTGGCCCACAACGGCTGCCTGCAGCTCGAGGTGACGCTGCACGGCCTGGCGAGCCACGCGGCCTATCCCGACACCGGTGTCGACGCGCTGCAGGCCGCCAACCAGATGCTGACGGCGCTTTACGCGCACAACGACGTGCTGCGCACGCGGCACTCCAAGGTGCCGGGCATCGACCACCCGTACCTCAACGTCGGCCGCATCGAGGGCGGCACCCACACCAATGTGGTGCCCGGCAAGGTGGTGCTCAAGCTCGACCGCCGCATGATCCCCGAGGAAGACGCCTCGCAGGTCGAGGCCGAGGTGCGCGGGTTGATCACCGCCACCGTGGCGCGCTGCCCCGGCATCCGGCTCGACATCAAGCGGCTGCTGCTGGCGCACTCGCTGCAGGCCTCGCCGAACAACCACGCGGTGGTGGCCGCGCTGCAGCGCCACGCGTTGGCGGTGTTCGGCGAGGCGATCCCGACCTCGGGCACGCCGCTGTACACCGACGTGCGGTTGTACGGCGCGCTCGGCATCCCGGCGGTGATCTACGGCGCCGGGCCGCGCACGGTGCTGGAGTCCAACGCCAAGCGCGCCGACGAGCACCTGGTGCTCGAAGACCTGCGGCGCGCCACCCAGGTGGTGGCACGCACCTTGCACGACCTGCTTTCGTAGTCGAACGGCGGCGAGCCGAAGGGTTCGCCGTTCCAGGGAGCCACGGCATCGAGACTGGACCGACAACGATCGGCTGAGAGGAGAAGACGGTCATGAGCATTCCCAATGCATCACCCTCGCTCTACAACGAAGACCTCGCGCCCGCCCAAGAGCGCAAATGGGGCGCCTTCAGCATCTTCAACGTCTGGACCTCCGACGTGCACAGCCTGTGGGGCTACTACCTCGCGGCGAGCCTGTTCCTGCTGTGCGGCAACTTCCTGAACTTCATCATCGCCATCGGCATCGGCTCGCTGGTGATCTTCTTCCTGATGAACCTGATCGGCACCGCCGGCGTGAAGACCGGCGTGCCCTATCCGGTGCTGGCGCGTGCATCGTTCGGCATCTGGGGCGCCAACGTGCCGGCGCTGGTGCGCGCCATCGTCGCCTGCTTCTGGTACGGCGCGCAGACCAGCGCGGCGTCGGGTGCGATCGTCGCGTTGCTGATCCGCTCCGACAGCCTGATGGCGTTCCATAAGGACACGCACTGGCTCGGCCACTCCGGGCTCGAGGTGATCTGCTTCGTGATCGTGTGGGCGCTGCAGCTGTTGATCATCCAGCGCGGCATGGAAACCGTGCGGCGGTTCCAGGACTGGGCCGGCCCCGCGGTGTGGATCATGATGCTGATCCTGTCGATCGGGTTGTGCGTCAAGGCCGGCGGCTTCTCGTTCAGCCACCAGATCCCGATGGACGTGCTGCTGGCCAAGACCAAAGACGCCGGCGTGCCAGGCGAGCCCGGATCGTTGGCCGCACTGGCCGCGGTGGCGGCCACCTGGGTCACCTACTTCGCGGCGCTGTACCTGAACTTCTGCGACTTCTCGCGCTACGCCCCCGACGAGGCCACGGTCAAGAAGGGCAACCTGTGGGGATTGCCGGTCAACCTGATCCTGTTCTCGCTGGTAGCCGGCGTCACCACGATCGCCGCCTTCACCGTCTACGGCGAAGTGCTGCTGCACCCCGACCAGATCTCGGCCAAGTTCGACAGCTGGTTCCTCGCGTTGCTGGCGGCGGTCACCTTCGCGGTGGCCACGCTCGGCATCAACGTGGTAGCCAACTTCGTGTCGCCGGCGTTCGACTTCTCCAACGTGTTTCCCAAGCAGATCGACTTCAAGAAGGGCGGCTACATCGCGGCGCTGATCGCGTTGGTGCTGTACCCGTTCGCGCCGTGGGAAGGCAACGCGGCGAGCTTCGTCGGCGCCATCGGTGCCACGATGGGACCGCTGCTCGGCGTGATCCTGGTCGACTACTACCTGATCCGCAAGGGCGCGGTCGACATCGAAGGCCTGTATCGAGAGCAAGGGCCGTATCGCTACCAGGGCGGTTGGAACGTGGCTGCGTTCGTCGCCGCCGGCGTCGGCGCGTTGTTCTCCAGCATCCTGCCCAACTTCACCACGCTGCTGCCGAGCTGGTGGGGCGTGTGGGGCTGGTTCTTCGGCGTGGCCATCGGCGGCGCGGTGTACCTGGCGATCTTCCGCGTGGCGCCGCAGGCGGCTCACCACAAGCCGGCGTGATGCGGCGGCGCGGGTCGCTCGGAGCACGCTGCGGCTGGCGTTCGGCATGAACCTGCAGCAGCAGCTCGGGCACCTGCGCCACGCCAACGCGGTGGCGCGCGCGGCGATGGACGCCGGCCACCACCCGTTCGGCGCGCTGCTGGTGGCGCCCGATGGCGACACGGTGTGGCTGGAACAGCGCAACGTCGACAGCGTCAACCATGCCGAGGCTGTGCTCGCGCGCGAGGCCGCGCGTGTGCACCCGCCGGCGCTGCTGTGGGATTGCACGCTGGTGACCACCGTCGAGCCCTGCGCGATGTGCGCGGGCACCCTCTATTGGGCGAACATCGGCCGCGTCGTCTATGGCTTGAGCGAACGCACGCTGCTCGAATACACCGGCGCCCACCCGCAGAACCCGACGCTCGACCTGCCGTGCCGCGAGGTGTTCCGGCGCGGACACAAGGCGGTGCAGGTGATCGGCCCAGTGCGCGAGGTCGAAGACGAGATCGCGGCGTTGCATCGCTCGTTCTGGAAGCAGCGTTGAGCCGCGCAGGCGCCGCCGCGGGTTGGCAGGCCCGACTCGACCTCGCCGTGCGCCTGGACGGCGAGCAGCGCTGCGTGGTGCATGCCGCGCACGAAGGCCCGCTGCGCGTGCTGAAGACGCTGCACCCCGAGGGGCCTTCGATCGCGCACCAGGTGCTGGTGCATCCGCCGGGCGGCATCGTCGGCGGCGATCGGCTCGACATCACGCTCGATTTGCAGCCGAGCGCGCACGCGGTGGTCACCACGCCGGGTGCCACGCGCTTCTATCGCAGCGCCGGCGAGGCCGGCGTTCAACGCGTGCGCGCCACGCTGCAGGAGGGCGCCCGCCTGGAGTGGCTGCCGCTGGAGTCGATCGCCCACAGCGGCTGTATCGCCGAGAACCACGGCGAATTCGCGCTGGCGCCGGCGGCCGAGATGATCGGCTGGGACGTGCTGGCTCTCGGGCTGCCTGCCGCCGGCGAGGCCTTTGCGTCCGGGCGCTTCACGCAGCACGTCGAGCTGCCGGGCGTATGGCTCGAGCGCGGGGTGATTCACGGTACCGACACGCGCTTGCTGCAATCGCCGCTCGGCCTGGCCGGCCGCAGCACGCTGTTGACGCTGTGGTTCGCGGCCGGCCAAGTCATGGCCGCCGCGAGCGTCGAGGCGCTGCTCGATGCGGCACGCGAGTGCGTGCAGGCCCACGATCCCGACCTGGTGACCGCCGGCGTCACCGCGCTGCAGCAACGGGTGGTGGTGTTGCGCGGATTGGCGCACCGCGTCGAGCCTGCGATGGCGTTGGCGCAGGCGGTGCGCGCGGCGTGGCGCAGCGTGGCGTGGCAGCTGCAAGCCAGCGCACCGCGCGTCTGGCGCACATAGACCCGCGCGGGCGCCGCAGGCGCTACTGCACCTGCCAGCCGTTGAGCGTGAACAGCGGGACGAATTCCTTGGCGACGAACAGCCGGTCTTCGAGGTTGGCGATCGTGAAGTACTTCTGCGGCTTCAGGATCTTGTGGCCGCCCGGCTTGCCGAGATCGATCGCGTAGCGGTCCGGCCCCTTGGAACCCAACCTGGCAATGAAGCGCAGCTCGTAGGGCAACAGGATCAATCCGTCGTCGTGCAGCGCGAAGACGCCCTTGTGGTCATGGCGCGCCGCGGCCACCGCCTGGCGCGCCGCGGTCAGCTTGCCGGCGGCGTGCACCGACTTCCAGAACCCGGCCGGCGCGATCGACGCCGCGTCGAAGGGCTGGCCGGCAAGGAACGGCTGCAGATTGGGAAAGATGAAGTACGGCACCACGGCGCCGGTGGCGAGCAGCCGCTCGTTGTAGCTCAGCGCATTGGCCGCGGCCGGCGGCGTGAACTGCGCGCGATCGGCGTTGAGGTAACACAGCATGCGGCCGTACTGGTCGAGGAACTCGTAGCCGAACGACAGGAAGAGTTCGAACTCGTCTTTCGACTTGCCCGAAGCCTGGATGTCGGCCTCGATCAGGCCGGTCAGTGTGGCCTCGGCCTGCTTGGCGAGTTTCTCGTGGTTGACCGCCACCTGCTTGCCGTCGCCGATGCGGCCTTCCAGGTGTTGCAGCAGCGCGGGGTCGATCGGCAGATTCTTCCACTCGCCGGAGGTCCAGAAGGTCACCCACTTGGCATTGCCGATGCCGACGAAGATGTCCTTGGTGCGGATCGTGAAGCTAATCTCGGGCGCGTCGATGCCGAGGAACCGGCTCGAGAAGTCGAGCGCGGTGTTCAACCCCACGGTGTCGCCGTCGTGCACCACTTGAGCCGGCGAGCCGCGCTTGGCACCCCACATGCCGAGCTTGAAGTGGCCCTTCTTGACGATGCCGTTGGTCTCGAGTGCCTTGGTGGGCTTCTTTGCGTCTGCCATGGTGGACCTTCCTCATCGTTGGCAATGCGGACCGGCAGTATTGAGCCGTGGCCGCGCAGCCGCCACCATCCTGTTAGGGATGCGGTCGATTCAACGTGGGGATGCTGCCACCGCTGCGGCGGGCGCGCTTCGACAGGCGCGGCCGATCGGGCCTAACGCAGGATTGCGTAGGGCCCGCCGCGCTTGAGCGCGGCCTGGTAGGCGGGGCGCGCATGGATGCGCGCCAGGAAATCGGTGAGCCGCGGATACTTGGCATCGAGCCCGCCGCGCGCGGCGGCCACCTCGACCGGAAAGCTCATCTGCACGTCGGCGGCGCTGAAGAGGTTGCCCGCGAACCAGGGCCGGCCTTCGAGCTCGGACTCCATGAACGCCAACTGGCGGCGAATGTTGGGCCTGACGTAGCCTTCGAGCACCGTGTCGGCGATGCGGCGCGCGATCGGCCTGACGAAGAACGGCCCGGCCCTGCGGACGCGGCCCAGCACCAGCGCCATCACCAGCGGCGGCATCGCCGAGCCCTCGGCAAAGTGCATCCAGTAGGTGTAGCGACGATGCTCGGGCGTGCCCGGGCTCGGCCTCAATTGGCCGCCGGCGCGGTCGACCAGGTACTCGATGATGGCGCCGGTCTCGGCCATCGTGACGTCGCCATCGGTGATGACGGGCGACTTGCCCAGCGGATGCACCTGCATCAGCTCCGGCGGCGCCAGGTTGGTGGTGGCGTTGCGCTGGTAATGCTGGATGTCGTAGGGCAGCCCGAGTTCCTCGAGCAGCCACAGCACCCGTTGCGAACGCGAGTTGTTGAGGTGGTGGACCGTGATCATGGTGGGTGTACGAACCAACCGGCCCATTGGATCGGCGCCGTGGCGGCCAAAACGTCAGTGCTAACCCTCGGCGTGAGCGGCGCCTTGAGGGTTCAGATCGACATCCGTTCGCGTACGCCGTCGGCCGCCATGTGGGCGCCGGCGCCGCGCGCGACGATCTCTCCGCGTTCCATCACCAGGTATTGGTCGGCCAGCTCGGCAGCAAAGTCGTAGTACTGCTCGACCAGCACGATGGCCATCGTCTTGCGGCCGGCCAGCATGCGGATCACGCGGCCGATGTCCTTGATGATGCTGGGCTGGATGCCTTCGGTGGGCTCGTCGAGCAGCAGCAGCTTCGGGCCAGCGGCCAACGCGCGGGCGATTGCCAGTTGCTGCTGCTGGCCGCCCGACAGATCGCCACCGCGGCGGTTGATCATCTGCTTGAGCACCGGGAACAGCTCGAACAGTTCGCTGGGCACCGCGGCGCCGTTGGCTTGCGACGCCAGGCCCATGCGCAAGTTCTCCTCGACGGTGAGGCGCGCGAAGATCTCGCGGCCCTGCGGTACGTAGCCGATGCCGCGGCGCACACGCTCGTAGGGGGTGGCGTGCGTGATCTCGGCGCCGTCGAGCAAGAGGGTGCCGGTCTTCACCGGCACCACGCCCATCAGGCTCTTCAGCAGCGTGGTCTTGCCGACGCCGTTGCGGCCGAGCACGACGGTGACCTCGCCGACGTGCGCCTCGAAGCCGACGTTGCGCAGGATGTGGCTGCCGCCGTAGTACTGATTGATGCCGAGAAGTTGCAGCATGTCAGGTCCACTGGGCCGTCGCGAGCGCAGTAGCTTGCGTGGGACCGAGCGAGGCAAAGCCGTGGGCGGGTGTGCGCCGGCGCTCGAATGCGGCAGCCCGGCCCGTCGGGCCGGGTTCCCTGCGCTGCTCGATCTCATGGCCCGTCGCGAAACTCGCTACGCTCACTTCGTTCGCTGCGCTCGAACAATCGCGACGAGTCAGATCACGAAGCGCGCTCACGCGCGACGCCATGAGCTCTGCGCTGCTCGGCGCCGCATATGTCGCTGCCGGCGCACACCCGCCCACGGCTTTGCCCGATGCACCAAGGTATTCGTCGATGCATGCCACCAGCGGTGCTGCGCGGTGGGCGGTACCCGGGGTGGGCGATTTATGGGGCGGCGAGGAACGCAGGCCCGAGGCGGGCGCGCACGCAGTGCGCGCTTCCACATCTGACTCGCGGCGATTGTCCGAGCGCAACGACCGCAGGGAGTGAAGCGAGTTTCGCCGCGCCGCTTCGGGCCGAGCACCGCAGCGCAGTCGGCCTGCAAGGCCGACCGCCGCATCATGAGCCCACCCCGGGTACCGCACGCCGCGCCGCGCCTCTCTTTCGCAAGTTCCAGCCATCACAGTCATCGACCCAGGTAAACCTCGACCACCTTGTCGTTGGCCTGCACGTCGGCGAGCTTGCCTTCGGCGAGCACGCTGCCCTCGTGCAGCACCGTCACTTTCTTGTGGCCCTGCGTCAGCAGCTCGACGAACTTCATGTCGTGCTCGACCACCACCAGCGAATGTTTGCCCTCGAGCGACAGGAACAGCTCGGCGGTGCGCTCGGTCTCCTCGTCGGTCATGCCGGCCACCGGCTCGTCGAGCAGCAAGAGCTTCGGGTCCTGCATCAGCAGCATGCCGATCTCGAGCCACTGCTTCTGGCCATGCGAGAGCAGCCCCGCGGTGCGCTGCGCGTCGCCGCGCAGGTGTATCAGCGTCAGCACCTCGCCGATGCGATCGAGCTGCGCGGCGCTCAAGCGCGACAGCAGCGAGGCGCGCGCGCGGCGGTCGGCGGCCAGCGCGAGCTCGAGGTTCTCGAACACGCTCAGGTCTTCGTACACCGTGGGCTTCTGGAACTTGCGGCCGATGCCGATCTGCGCGATGTCGGGTTCGCTCAGGCGCAGCAGGTCGATCGTCGAGCCGAAGAAAGCCTTGCCCGAGTCGGGGCGTGTCTTGCCGGTGATGCAGTCCATCATCGTGGTCTTACCCGCGCCGTTGGGGCCGATGATGCAGCGCAGCTCGCCGACGTTGACGGTGAGCGACAGCGCGTTCAGCGCCTTGAAGCCGTCGAAGCTGACGGTGATGTCCTCGAGGTACAGCGCGACGCCGTGCGCGAAGTCGGGCTCACCGACTTTGACGAGGCGCCCGAACGACGCGGCCCGACCGCCCGATTCGGTGGCACGCGCCGCTTGCTTCTGCGCGTAGGCCGCGCGACGCTTGGCGCCTTCTTCCATCAGATCGGGCGTCATGCGCGCGTTTCCTTGCGCCTGCGCAGCAGACCGATCAGGCCGTTGGGCAGGAACAGCGTCACCGCGATGAACAGCGCGCCGAGAAAGTACAGCCAGAACTCGGGGAACGCCGCGGTGAACCAGCTCTTCGCGCCATTGACGAAGAACGCGCCGATGATCGGCCCGATCAAGGTGGCGCGGCCGCCCACTGCGGTCCAGATCGCGATCTCGATCGACGACGCCGGGCTCATCTCGCTCGGGTTGATGATGCCCACCTGCGGCACGTACAGCGCCCCGGCGATTGCACACATCACGGCCGACAAGGTCCAGATCGAGAGCTTGTAGGCCACCGGATCGTAGCCGGTGAACATGACGCGGCTCTCGGCATCGCGGATCGCTTGCAGCACGCGGCCGTACTTGCTGTTCACGATCGCGCGCGCCATCAGGTAGAAGGCCACCAGCATGACACCGCTGATCGCGAACAGCGTCACACGCATCTGCGGCGTGGCCACCGGAACGCCGAGGATGCGCTTGAAGTCGGTGAAGCCGTTGTTGCCGCCGAAGCCGGTTTCGTTGCGGAAGAACAGCAGCATCGCGGCGAACGTCATCGCCTGCGTGATGATCGAGAAGTACACGCCCTTGATGCGCGAGCGGAACGCGAACCAGCCGAACACGAACGCCAACAGGCCCGGCACCAGCACCACCGTCGCGAGCTGGAACACGAAGCTGTCGCTGAAGGTCCAGTGCCAGGGGTACTGCTTCCAGTTGAGAAACACCATGAAGTCGGGCATGTCGGCCTTGTACTGGCCGTCGCGCCCGATCTGGCGCATCAGGTACATGCCCATCGCGTAGCCGCCGAGCGCGAAGAACAGGCCATGCCCGAGCGACAGGATGCCGGTGTAACCCCAGATCAGGTCCATCGCCAGCGCGCAGATCGCGTAGCACAGGATCTTGCCGGCCAGGCTCACGGTGTAGTCGCTGATGTGGAACACGCTGCCGTCGGGCACGACGAGGTTCAACACCGGCACACCGATCGTGATGGCGAGTACCGCCGCAATCACGGCTGTCCAGCCGCCGATGCCGAGCAACAGGCCACGGCGCTGCTGCAAGTTGAGCGGGGTGGGCAGCACGACGCTCATGACCTTTGCCACGCAGTCATTGACGATGAGTTCGCCAGGCCGAGCGAGGCAAAGCCGCGAGCGGGTATGCGCCGGCGCTCGTGTGCAACGGTCGGCCCTGCAGGAGCACCTACCGGGTACCGACCGCCGCGCCGCGCGAAAAGCCGCGTTGGATTCATCCTAGGCCTCCGCGCTCCGGCCCTTCAACGCAAAGAGGCCCTGCGGCCGCTTCTGGATGAAGATGACGATGAACACCAGCACCATGATCTTGGCCAGCACCGCGCCGGCGAAGCCCTCGAGGAACTTGTTGAGCACGCCCAGGCCGAGGCCGGCGACCACGGCGCCAGTGAGCTGGCCCACGCCGCCCAGCACCACCACCATGAACGAGTCGACGATGTAGCTTTGGCCGAGGTCGGGGCCGACGTTGCCGATCTGGCTCAACGCGCAGCCGGCCAACCCTGCGATGCCGGCGCCGAGCGCGAACGCCGCCATGTCGACGCGCGCGGTGTTGACGCCGACGCAGGCGGCCATGCGGCGGTTCTGCGTCACGCCGCGCACGAACAGGCCCAGGCGCGTGCGCGCGATGAGCAGCGCCACGCCGGCCAGCACCAGCGCGGCGAAGACGAGGATCGCGATGCGGTTGTACGGCAGCGTCAGGTTGGGCAGCACCTGCACGCCACCCGACAACCACGACGGATTCTCGACGCCGACGTTCTGCGCCCCGAAGATCGAGCGCACCGTCTGCATCAGCACCAGGCTGATGCCCCAGGTGGCCAGCAGGGTCTCCAGCGGCCGGCCGTAGAGCCAGCGGATCACCGTGCGCTCGAGCAGCACACCCACCAGCGCGGCAACGACGAACGACACCGGGATCGCGACCACCACGTAGGCGTCGAACGCACCTGGGAGGTAGGCCTTGAACAGGTTCTGCACCACGTAGGTGGCGTAGGCGCCGATCATCATCAACTCACCATGCGCCATGTTGATCACGCCCATCAACCCGTAGGTGATGGCCAGGCCGAGCGCCACCAGCAGCAGGATGCTGCCCAGGCTGGCACCGGTGAACAGCAGGCCGAGCCGCTCGCCCCAGGCGAGGCGCGATTGCACGGCGTCGAGCGACGCCTGGATGGTGAGCTTGACCTGCGAGTCGCTCTCCGCGCCCAGACGCTCCAGCAGCAGCGAGCGTGTCGCCGGCTCATGGCTGGCGGCCAGCGCCTTGGCGGCCGCGACGCGTTTGTCCTTGTCGCTCGACGAGATCAGCACCGCCGACTTCAGCACGCCGAGTTGGGCTTTCAGCGCGGCGTCGCTCTCCTGCGCTTCAGCCTTCTCCAGCAGGCCGAGCTTGCCTTCGTCCACTTGATCACGCAGTTCGGCAATCGCCTTGGCGCGCAGAGCGCGATCGGGCGAGAACAGCGCCAGCGCGGCCAGCGCCGACTCCATCTCGCGGCGCATGCGGTTGTTGTTGACCACGTCCTCCGCGTTGGCCGGCAGCGTCGCGGCAGCACCGCTGCCCGCCTCGACCGCCTTGCCGTCGCGCACGACATACGCCTTGCCGCCAGCGACCTTCACCTCATCGGCCAACACCGCCTGCAGGAACGGCACCAGCGCCGGATCGCCGGCAGCCACGGTCTCGTTCAATGCGGCGATGCGTGCGTCACTGTCGCCGGCGGCGATGCGCGCTGCCTGCTCGGGCGTGAGGGCCCAAGCCGGCGACAACGCGAACAGCAACAGACAAAAGGTCAGACGAAGCAGCACGCAGCAGCCCCAAGAGAGAACCAAACGAGGGCGGCGTCAGCCCGCCCATTCAAGCAGACGCCGCGGATCCGGCTCCGCCGGGCCGCTGGCGGCGCCCCCTGGGGGGAGGCGGCCGCCAGGCCGCTACGGGGGGGTCACTTTTTCTCGGGCTCGTCCTTCTTGCCCTTGTTCTCGGGAATGAACGGGCTCCACGGCTGCGCCCTCACCGGACCCGGCGTCTTCCACACCACGTTGAACTGGCCATCAGCCTTGACCTCGCCGATGAACACGCTCTTGTGCAGGTGGTGGTTCTTCTCGTCCATCTTCGAGGTGATGCCCGACGGCGCGGTGAAGGTCTGCCCCGCCATCGCCGCGATCACCTTGTCGGTGTCGGTGCTCTTGGCCTTCTCGACCGCCTGCTTCCACATGTAGATGCCGATGTAGCTGGCCTCCATCGGGTCGTTGGTCAGCGGCTTGTCCTTGTGGCCGGCGATGCCCTTGGCCTTGGCGTACGCGCTCCACTTCTTGATGAACTCGTCGTTGGCCGGCGCCTTGATCGACTGGAAGTAGTTCCATGCGGCCAGGTGGCCCACCAGCGGCTTGGTGTCGACGCCGCGCAGCTCTTCCTCGCCGACGGAGAACGCCACCACCGGCACGTCGGTGGCCTTCAGGCCCTGGTTGCCCAGTTCCTTGTAGAACGGCACGTTGGAGTCGCCGTTGATCGTCGACACCACCGCGGTCTTCTTGCCTTCGCTCGCGAACTTCTTGATCTTGGCGATGATGCTCTGGTAGTCGGCATGGCCGAACGGGGTGTACTCCTCCATGATGTCGTCGTCCTTGACGCCCTTGCTGTGGAGGAACGCGCGCAGGATCTTGTTGGTGGTGCGCGGGTACACGTAGTCGGTGCCCAGCAGCACCCAGCGCTTGGCCGCGCCGCCGTCCTTGCTCATCAGGTATTCCACCGCCGGGATCGCCTGCTGATTCGGCGCGGCGCCGGTGTAGAACACGTTCTTGCTGAGTTCTTCGCCCTCGTACTGCACCGGATAGAACAGCAGGCTGTTCAGCTCTTCATACACCGGCAGCACGCTCTTGCGCGACACGCTGGTCCAGCAGCCGAAGGTGACCACCACCTTGTCCTTGCTGATCAGCTGGCGCGCCTTCTCGGCGAACAACGGCCAGTTCGACGCCGGGTCGACCACCACCGGCTCGAGCTTCTTGCCCAACACGCCGCCCTTGGCATTGATCTCGTCGATGGCCATCAACACGGTGTCTTTGAGCACCGTTTCCGAGATCGCCATCGTGCCCGACAACGAGTGCAGCACGCCGACCTTGATGGTTTCCTGCGCAAACACGGGCAACGACATCGCACCGGACAGTGCGACTGCGGCGCTCAATGACTTGAGCGCGAAACGACGATTCATTGTGGCTTCTCCTGGTTGGCCCCGAGGCAGGGCGTGTGTTCCTCGTCACCAGTTGTGCAAGCGGCGTGCCAGCGCATCGCCGCCGCATGCACCGTGTTGGCGGCACCAACACCGAGCCGGTGCGCGCGCTTGTGGTGCGGATCGCCCCCGTGCTGGAACCTATGCGCCAGACCAGCCCCGGCTTTGTGCGTGGCATGCCGCTTGCTCGCCGAGTGCACAATCACGGCCGCCTGCAACCCGAGCGCTTCTGCCCCGCCGATGGATCTGACGCCGCGCGAGAAAGACAAACTGTTGATCTTCACCGCCGCGCTGTTGGCCGAGCGCCGGCGCTCGCGCGGGCTCAAGCTCAACCATCCCGAAGCGGTGGCGCTGATCACGTCGGCCATCGTCGAAGGTGCGCGCGATGGCAAGACCGTGGCGCAGTTGATGAGCGAGGGCAAGACCGTGCTCTCGCGCGGCGACGTGATGGACGGCGTGGCCGAATTGATTCCCGAGATCCAGGTCGAGGCCACGTTTCCCGATGGCACGAAGCTGGTGACGGTGCACCAACCGATTTCATGACTCCGACGGTGGAGGTTGCGCATGAGACGACTGAAGGGTTTGTTGACCGCCTGCGCGTCGCCGCTCGCGCTCGCCCATGAGGGCCATGGTCTGGCATCGCCGCACTGGCACGCCACCGACACGATGGGCTTCGTCCTGCTCGCGGTGATCGTCGCCGCCGCGTTGTGGGCCAGCCGGCGCAAGTGACGCGATGATCCCCGGCGAACTGTTCACCGAGCCCGGAGAGCACGCGCTCAACGCGGGCCGCCGCACGGCCACGCTGGTGGTGGAGAACGCGGGCGACCGGCCGATCCAGGTCGGCTCGCACTACCACTTTGCCGAAACCAACGGCGCGTTGAAGTTCGACCGCCAGGCCGCGCGCGGCATGCGCCTGAACATCGCATCGGGTACCGCGGTGCGCTTCGAGCCGGGGCAGCAGCGCACGGTGGAATTGGTGGACTACGCGGGCGCCCGGGTGGTCTGCGGCTTTCGCGGCCAAGTGCAAGGAAGACTCTAGCCATGGTCACGATCGGTCGCCGCGCCTATGCCGAGATGTTCGGCCCCACGGTGGGTGACCGCGTGCGCCTGGCCGACACCGAACTGGTGATCGAGGTCGAACGCGACCACACGCTGCGCGCCGGCGGCTACGGCGACGAGGTGAAGTTCGGCGGCGGCAAGACCATCCGCGACGGCATGGGCCAGGGCCAAGCGGTCAACGGGCCCGGCGCGCACGAAGCGGCCGACTGCGTGATCACCAACGCGCTGATCGTCGACCACTGGGGCATCGTCAAGGCCGACATCGGCATCAAGCGCTCGCGCATCGCGGCGATCGGCAAGGCCGGCAACCCCGACGTGATGAACGGCGTCGACATCGTGATCGGCGCGGGCACCGAGATCATCGCGGGCGAAGGTTTGATCGTCACCGCCGGCGGCATCGACAGCCACATCCATTTCATCTGCCCGCAGCAGATCGAAGAGGCGCTCGCCTCGGGCGTGACCACCATGCTCGGCGGCGGCACGGGCCCCGCCACCGGCACCTTCGCCACCACCTGCACGCCGGGGCCCGAGCACATCCGGCTGATGCTGCAGGCGGCCGACGGCTTTGCGATGAATCTGGGTTTCCTCGGCAAAGGCAACGCCAGCCGCCCCGAGGCGTTGCGCCAGCAGATCGAGGCCGGCGCGATCGGCCTGAAGCTGCACGAAGACTGGGGCACCACGCCATCGGCCATCGACTGCTGCCTCCACGTGGCCGAAGCCACCGACACGCAGGTGTCGATCCACAGCGACACGCTCAACGAGAGCGGCTTCGTCGAAGACACGATCGCCGCCACCAAGGGGCGCACGCTGTGCGCGTTCCACACCGAGGGCGCCGGCGGCGGCCACGCGCCCGACATCCTGCGCGTGGTGGGCGAATCGAATTTCCTGCCGAGCTCGACCAACCCGACGATGCCCTACACCGTCAACACGGTCGACGAGCACCTCGACATGCTGATGGTGTGCCACCACCTCGACGCTAGCATCGCCGAGGACCTGGCATTCGCCGAGAGCCGCATCCGCCGCGAGACCATCGCCGCCGAGGACGTGCTGCACGACCTGGGCGCGATCAGCATGATGAGCAGCGACAGCCAGGCGATGGGGCGCGTCGGCGAGGTCATCATCCGTACCTGGCAGACCGCGCACAAGATGAAGCTGCAGCGCGGCTCGCTGCAAGGCGACCCGTCAAGGCATGACAACGCGCGCGTCAAGCGCTACGTCGCCAAGTACACGATCAACCCGGCCCTGGCCAACGGCATCGCGCACGAGGTGGGCTCGATCGAGGTCGGCAAGTGGGCCGATCTGGTGTTGTGGAAGCCCGCGTTCTTCGGCGTCAAGCCGAGCCTGATTTTGAAAGGCGGCTTCATCGCGGCCGCCGCGATGGGCGACCCCAATGCGAGCATCCCGACGCCGCAGCCGGTGCACATGCGGCCCATGTTCGGCTCGTTCGGCGGCGCGGTCGGCCGCACGTCGCTCAGCTTCGTCAGCCAGGCGTCGCTGCAGCAAGGCAGCGCCGAAGGCTACGGCTTGCGCAAGCAGCTCGCCGCCGTGAAAGGCTGCCGCAGCGTGACCAAGGCGCAGATGGTGCACAACGCCTATCTACCGAAGATGGAGATCGACCCGCACACCTACAGCGTGCGCGCCGACGGCCAGCTACTGACCTGCGAGCCGGCCACCGTGCTGCCGATGGCGCAGCGCTATTTCTTGTTCTAGCCACGGCGCTACAGCGCGCGCTTGGGCGCCGTCTGCAGCAGTTGCCGCAACGGCTCGAGGTAGAACCTGGCCTGCGCCGTGGTGCCGTGGCCGGCCGTGTTCTCGCTGGCGGGAATCAGGAACAGCTTGCCGTTCTTCACCCGCTTCAGTTCGCGTTCCATGATCCCCGTCTCGGGCGGATTGCGCTCGTCGTCGGCGGCGTTGATGGCCAGCACCGCGGCCTCGATGCGCTCCAGCCCCGGCGACGGGTTGTAGTCGCGCGAGCTGTCCCACTGGTACAGCACGTCGTTGGCATCGGCACGAAACGGCGCTGCCAGACGTCCATCGAGCACCTTGTCGGCGCGCTCGCGGGTCGGCGCAGCCTTCTGGTACGCGAGCGTGCCGCCGTTGGTTGCGATGCCATAGAAGACGCTCGCCAGTTGCGCCGACTTCGGTTGCACGGTGTAGTTGCCGTCCTTCCACTCGGGGTCGTTGCGGATAAAGTCGATGATCAGGCGCCGCATCATCCAGTTGCGACTCGCCATCTCGGAGGGCTGCGAAGCCATCGGCGCCAGCGCATCCATGAAGCCGGGATGCGTGACGCCCCAGATCCAGCTGTGCATGCCGCCCATCGAGTTGCCGATCACCAGGCGCAGGTGCTTGATGCCCAGGCCTTCGCTGAGCAGGCGGTATTGCGCCTGCACCATGTCGTCGTAGTTGTAGCGCGGGAACTTGGCGCGTTGCCCGTCCGAGGGTTTGGACGATTGGCCGTGGCCGATCGCGTCGGGCAGGATGATGAAGTACTTCGCAGCATCGAGCGGCTGGCCGGGGCCGAACAACTCGCCGGCAAACGTGGGCGTGAGCATGCTGGCGCCGGACCCGGTGGTGCCGTGCAGCACCAGCACGGGCTCGCCGCTGGCAGCGCCCACCGTGGTGTAGTGCAGCTTGAGTTCGGCCATCACCTCGCCGGTGTGGAACTTGAAGTCGCGCGCCACCCAGTCGCCCTGCCTGGGGGCCGGATAGTCGGCGGCGTGCGCGACCGCCGCGCAGAGCACGGCGATCCAGCACAGCAGCCCTCGCCCGACGGTGCGTCCGTTCATCATGTGAGTCTCCTTCGTCGCGATGCGCCACGCTAGCCGAGGGCGGCCACGGCCGTATCGGGTCTTGCACGCATGAAGGTCACCCGCCTCGCGGCGCACTGCGGCAGCCCATCGGTGTCACACTGCCGGGTCGAACGATCCAGGGGCGGCTTCGCATGCTGAGCGTCAACAAACTCATCCCTCAGGGCCGTGGCCTGGCCAAGGTGCTGTTGCGGCGCGCGACCAGCGTGGAGCTCGACTGGGACGTGCGCCAGAAGAGCCGCTTCGACGCCGCCGATTCCAGCGGCCGCGCGCTCGGCGTGTTCCTGCCGCGCGGCTCGGTGGTGCGCGGCGGCGATGTGCTGGTGGCCGAAGATGGCTCGCTGATCGCCGTCAAGGCCGCCGCGCAGCCGGTGATGGTGGTGCGCCATTGCGCCGAGCACGGCTCCCCGCACGACCTGTTGCGCGCGGCCTACCACCTGGGCAACCGTCACGTGCGGCTGGAGCTGCGTGCGGATCGCCTGCTGCTCGAGCCGGACCACGTGCTGGCCGACCTGTTGCGACACATGCACTTGCTGGTCAGCCATGAGCAGTCGCCATTCGAGCCCGAGGCCGGCGCCTACGCCGCTGGCGGCCATGCGCAATCCGGTGCACACGTACATGGCCACGACCAGGGTCACGACCCCGCGCACGACCATGACCATCACGCCGGCCATGATCACGATCACGGCCACGAACATTCGCACAAGCATTGATGCCGCATCGCCATGACCCCGCGCCGCGCCTGGCGCCCGGCGTGCTGATCGAGCTGATGCGCCTGGCCTCGCCGGCGTTGCCGGTGGGCGGCTTCAGCTACAGCGAGGTGCTCGAAGCCGCGGTCGACAGCGGCCGTGTGACCGATGCCGACAGCGCGCGCGCGTGGCTGCTCGATCAACTGCATCTCGGCCTCGTGCGTTGCGACCTGCCGCTGGTGGCCGCAGGCCATGCCGCCTGGTCGCGTGGCGACGTCGATCAACTGCAGACGCTGAACAGCTGGGCGACCGCCGTGCGCGAGACGCGTGAACTGCAGCTGCAGGCGCAGCAGATGGGCCGCTCGCTGGTCGAGTGGCTGCGTCCGCGCGCGCCCGACGATGCCGCGATCGAGCAGGCCGCGGCGCTGAAACCCGCGCCCCTGTGGCCGCTGGTGTTCGCGCTGGCTGCCGTGCGCGTGAGCGCGCCGGTGCATGACAGCCTGATCACCTTTGCGCTCGGCTGGGCCGAGAACATGGTGCAGGCGGCGATCAAAGCGGTGCCGCTGGGCCAGACTGCCGGCCAGCGGCTGCTCGATGCGCTGGCCGCCGCGGTGCCCGAAGCGGTGGCATCGGCACTTGCGCTGGCCCCCGACGATCGCCAGGCTTTTGCGCCGATGCTGGCGATTTTGTCGGCGCAGCACGAAACACAATACTCGCGCCTCTTCCGCTCATGAACCGCTGCTCCCGTCGATGACCTCCTCCGCGCTGCACACGATCGCCCGCCGCACCAAGAGACTGCCACCGCTGCGTGTCGGCGTGGGCGGCCCCGTCGGCTCGGGCAAGACCACGCTGGTGGAGATGTTGTGCAAGGCCATGCGCGACCGCTGGGACCTGGTGGTGGTGACCAACGACATCTACACCAAGGAAGACCAGCGCCTGCTCACGGTGGCCGGCGCGCTCGAGCCCGAGCGCATCATGGGTGTCGAGACCGGCGGCTGCCCGCACACCGCGATCCGCGAGGACGCGTCGATCAACCTCGAGGCGGTGGATCGCATGCTCGAGAAGTTTCCCGACGCCGACATCGTGTTCATCGAGTCGGGCGGCGACAACCTGGCGGCCACCTTCAGCCCGGAGCTGAGCGACCTGACGATTTACGTGATCGACGTCGCCGCCGGCGAGAAGATCCCGCGCAAGGGCGGCCCGGGCATCACCAAGAGCGATCTGTTCGTCATCAACAAGATCGACCTCGCGCCGTACGTGGGCGCCGACCTGTCGGTGATGGAGGCCGACACGCGCCGCATGCGGCCCAACAAGCCCTACGTGATGAGCAACCTGCGCACGAAGCAGGGCCTTGCCGACGTGGTGGCTTTCATCGAGCGCAAGGGCCTGCTGCAGACGGCCTGAGCAGTGGCGGCCGCGATGCGGCGCGCGTACAGTCGGCTCCCGCCCAACCCGCTCAGGAGGATGCCATGAGTCTGATCTCCTTCATCAAGGATGCCGGCGAGAAGTTGTTCGGCAAGGGTGAGGCCAAGGCCGCCCAGGAGGCCGTCGAGCGCGAAGCCAGTGCGGCCAACCTGGAGCGCCTGAACCGCACGGCGGGCGACGCGATCGCCACGTACATCGGCGCGATGAACCTGCAGGTCAACGGCCTCGATGTCGGCTTCGACGGCAGCAGCGGCACGGTGACCGTGTCCGGCGTGGCGGCCGACCAGGCCACCAAGGAGAAGGTGGTGCTGTGCTGCGGCAACGTCGAGCACGTGTCGGCGGTCAACGACATGATGACCGTGGCCCAACCCGCCGACGAGTCGAAGTACTACACGGTGGTCAAGGGCGACAACCTGTCGAAGATTTCCAAGGAGTTCTACGGCACGCCCAACAAGTATCCGCAGATCTTCGAGGCCAACCGCCCGATGCTGACGCATCCGGACAAGATCTATCCGGGCCAGCTGCTGCGCATTCCGCCGGCCTGACGCAACGCGTCAGGCGGCTTCGGCCGCCAGCACGCGCGCGACCACCGGGTCGTCTCGCATGCGTTGCCGGTGCGCGGCCACCTTCGGGAAGCGCGCCACGTCGACGCCGTCGCCTTCGAGCCATTGCGCGAGCGTGAACAGGTACATGTCGCTGACGCTGTAGCGCTCGCCCAGCACCCAGGGGCCCGCGAAGAACTCTTTCTCGATCAGCTCGAAACACTCGCCCATCGTCTGCGGCACCTTCTTCTGCATCGACGCGATGGCCGCCGGGTCGTCGCTCCAGCGGTAGCCGCGCCGCCCGTGGGCGTGCGCCACGTGCACCGTGGCGCACAGGTAGCTGTTGAACGCGTTCATGCGCGCCAGCTCAAACGGATCGTCCAGCGGCGCCAGCTTCGCTGCCGGGTAGCGCTGCGCCACGTACTGCAGGATGGCCGGTGTCTCGGTCAACTTGCCGCGTTCGGTGAGTAGCGTCGGCACGCGACCCTTCGGATTGATGCGCAGGTAGTCCGCGGAACGTTGCTGCTGCGACGCGAAGTCGATGCGCACCGCGGCATAGTCGGCACCGGTGTGCTCCAGCGCGATGTGCGAGGCGAGCGCGCAGGTGCCGCGCGCGTAATACAGCGTCAGCATCGCGCTCATCGAATCGGCGCCAGCGCACGCAGCGCGCGCACCGCGCCCTCGCCGATCGAGGCACCGAAACGCCTGGCCAACTTCTCGGCGACGTTCTCTTTCGGCGTGTAGTCGATCACCTCCTCGGCCTTGACGACCTCGCGCGCCACGTAGTCGAGGTTGCCGAACTTGTCGGCCAGGCCCTGGCGCACCGCGTCCTCGCCGTTCCAGAACAGGCCCGAGAAGGTATTGGGGTTCTCGTTCAGGCGCTTGCCACGGCCCTCCTTCACCACCTTGATGAACTGCTGGTGGATCTGGTCGATCATCGCCTGCGCATAGGCCCTTTGCTTCTCGTTCTGCGGCGAGAACGGATCGAGCATGCCCTTGTTCTCGCCGGCCGTCAGGAGCCGTCGCTCGATGCCGAGCTTCTCCATCGTGCCCACGAATCCGAAGCCGTCCATCAGCACGCCGATCGAGCCGACCAGGCTGGCCTTGTCGACGTAGATCTCGTCGGCCGCCACCGCGATGTAGTAAGCGCCGGAGGCACACACTTCCTCGACCACCGCGTACACCGGCTTCTTGTGTTTGGCCTTCAGGCGTTTGATCTCGTCGTTGACGATGCCGGCCTGCACCGGGCTGCCGCCGGGGCTGTTGATGCGCAGCACCACCGCCTGCGACTCGGAGTCTTCGAACGCGGCCTTGAGGCCGGCCACCAGGTTTTCGGCGCTGGCCTCAGTGTCGGCGGCGATCTCGCCGCGCACCTCGACCAGCGCAGTGTGTGGCCCGCCGACGGCACCACCGTGGCCGCGCGAGGCGAATAGCGACCACACGATCAGCACGAACACCAGCAGCCAGGCCAGGCGAAAGAACACGCGCCAGCGCCGGTCGGCACGGCGCTCGCGCAGCAGCTCCGTGGTGAAGTGCGCCATGCCACGCTCGAAACTCGACGGCCCGCGCGGCGGTGCGGCCGCGGGTGCGGCTCCCTCGGACGGATTGGCGGAAGACAGATACGGTTCTTGCGGAGTCATGGCGTGCTTTCAGGGGCCGTGCCATCGGCGGACCCCACGTCGTCGAAGGCGACGGGTTGGATGTCGCGGGAAGGATACCAATACACCGTGCCTTCGCGCTCGTCGGTGGCGATCGGCATCAAGCGGCCGCGGTTGCACGGCCCGCCGACGCATTGACCGTCGGCCGGTTCGTAGGTTGCGCCGTGGACCGAGCAGATGATCCAGCGTTTGTCCATGTCGAGGAACTGGCCGACCTGCCAGTCCATCTCGGATGGCACATGCGCGCAGCGGTTCATGTAGGCCACCACCTGGCCGTCGAAGCGCAGCGCAAAAGCGCGCGCCGGCGCGCGCCACAGCATCACGTCGAACACCACGGCCTGGCCGCGCTCGAGCAATTCGCTGCTCGCGCACAAGGCCTGCGCGTCGCCGACGAATTCAGCCATGCTGCAGCAGCCAGTCGTGCAGCTCGCGTGTCGAATGCGCCACGAACAGCGGATTGAACTGTGCGAACGCCTCGTGGTCGTGTGCGCCATAGCCCACGCCGATGCACGGCGTACCCGCATTGGCCGCGAGCTGCAGGTCGTGCGTGGTGTCGCCGATCATCAGCGTGCGTTCGGGCGTGGTGCCGCATTCATGCATCAGCTCCAGCAGCATGCGCGGATCAGGTTTGCTGGCCGTCTCGTCGGCCGTGCGGGTGGCGTCGAACAGGTCTTTCAGCTGCACGGTCTCGAGCGCCGCGTCGAGGCCGCGGCGCGCCTTGCCGGTGGCCACTGCGATGCGTTGGCGCCGCGCTTTCAGCGCCTGCAGCATCTCGAGCGCGCCGGGAAACAGGGTCAGCTCGTGCTGGCGCTCGAAGTAGTGGTGGCGATAGCGCAGGCCCAGCTCCGGGTAACGTTCCGGCGACAGTGCGGGCGCGGCGTGCGCCAGCGCGTCGGAAAGGCCCAGGCCGATCACATAGGCCGCCTGCTCGTCGCTGGGCACCGCCACACCGAGATCGCGGCAGGATTGCTGGATGCAGCGCACGATCAGCGCCGTCGAATCGAACAACGTGCCGTCCCAATCGAAGGCAATCAGATCGAAGCGGCAGCGGGAGTCAGTCATCGCAGGCATCAATGCGGCTCGCACAACACGCCCAGCAGTCTGACGCATTCGGCTGGCAGCGGTGCCTCGAGCTCGATGCGCGCTCCGCCCGCAGGGTGATCGAATGCCAGTCTTCGTGCATGCAGGAACATGCGGGCGAAGCGAACGCCGGCCAAACCTTCGCCGCGCGCGAGCTGCCTGTTCAACTCGAAGTCTCCGTATTGATCGTCACCGACGATGGCGTGCCCCTCGTGCGCCAGGTGCACGCGGATCTGATGCGTGCGGCCGGTCTTGAGGGTCACGTCGAGCAGCGTGTAGGCCTGGCAGCGGCGCGCCACCTTGACCAGCGTGATCGAACGCCGGCCGTCTTGGTCGTCGGCAGCCACCGCGCGCACGCGGCGCACCCCGTCGGCTGCGGTCGACTTGTGCAGGGCGACGTCGATGACCTTCCTGGCCGCCGGCCAGGAGCCGACGACCAGCGCGGCATAGGTCTTGTCGATCGCGCGCGAACGGAACTGTTGCTGCAGGACAGTCAGCGCGCTGCGTTTCTTGGCCAGCAGGAGCACCCCGGAGGTCTGCTTGTCCAGCCGGTGCGCGAGCTCCAGGAAACGCGCCTGCGGACGGGCGCGCCGCAGTTGCTCGATGACGCCGAAGCTGACGCCGCTGCCGCCATGCACCGCCACGCCCGCGGGCTTGTCCACTGCGATCACGTGCTCGTCTTCGTACAGGATCGGAAACTCGCGCGGCGGCGCCGGCGCCACGGCGGCCCGCTCGGCCACACGCACCGGCGGCACGCGCACCTCGTCGCCCAGCGCCAGCCTTGTGTCGGCGCTGGCGCGGCCGCGATTGACCCGCACTTCGCCTGAACGGATCACGCGGTAAACGTGGGTCTTTGGTACACCCTTGAGCAGGCGGATCAGGAAATTGTCGAGCCGCTGCCCGGCGCCACCCTCGTCAACATTGACACGCTGCACCGTTGCACGTGCCGGCGATCGCGAGCCACCGGCCAAGGCGGGCGCGCTTATAATGCGGCGGACCACTGTTGTATTGCAAGTGCTTGATTTGTTTTGAGTTTACCCGGCACATGTGCAGCAACGGCGGTGGCGGCGCACTGAAATTCGTGCGCGAGTTCAGGTGATGCAACGCTGCTGCCCGATCGGATGGGCCGGCTCCCACAGCGAGACGGCTGCCGAATGGTTGGCGGTGAAAGAACAACGTCGAACAAGCCCTCCCGTGAGTCGGGAAAGAAAAGGTCAAACGCAGCAGACGCCCGGTTTCGGCGTCTGTTGCCTCGCTGCGAAGCGAATCGGTCTGCGCATGCCGCACCTCCAGCCACCTCGAGCCCAGCCCGCGCGTTCGGCGCGTGGGTGCTCGTTTGCCGCGACAGCCGCCTCAATGCCGGCCACGCGGGTTGATGGCCGCCGCGATTCACCGCGCGGCCCACTGGCTCTGTGCCATGACAGCCGCCCTGCTCGCCTCGCCGCACGCCGCTCCACCGTGGTGACGATCGCCCTTGCGGCGGCCGCTGCGGCCTCGGGCAGTTTTCTTCACTAGGCTTCTTCAGCGTTGCTCGTGCATTGATGGGTCCGCCGGTCGCAAGGCCGCCGGATCGAAAAGAGGTGTGCACGCGCCCAAGCCGGCTCGTGCACCCGACGAGGAGTGCACATGAAACGCATGCTGATCAACGCCACGCAGCCCGAAGAGCGGCGCCTGGCGATCGTCGACGGCCAGAAGCTGCTCGACTTTGAGAACGAGCTCGAAGGGCGCGAGCAACGCAAGGGCAACATCTATAAGGCGGTGGTGACGCGCGTCGAGCCGTCGCTGGAGGCCTGCTTCGTCGACTACGGCGAAGACCGCCACGGCTTTCTGCCGTTCAAGGAGATCTCGCGCCAGTTCTTCCGTGAGGGGGTCGACGTCAAGAGCGCGACCATCAAGGACGCGATCCGGGAGGGCCAGGAGCTGCTGGTGCAGGTGGAAAAGGAAGAGCGCGGCAACAAGGGCGCGGCGCTGACCACGTTCGTCTCGCTGGCCGGACGCTACCTCGTGCTGATGCCCAACAACCCGCGCGGCGGCGGCGTCAGCCGGCGCATCGAGGGTGAAGACCGCGAGGAGCTGAAGGAAAACCTCGACCAGCTCGACTACCCCAAGGGCATGAGCCTGATCGCGCGCACCGCCGGGATCGGCCGCTCGGCCGCCGAGCTGCAATGGGACTTGAACTACATGCTCAAGTTGTGGACGGCGATCGACGAGGCCAGCAAGGCTGGCAAGGGCGCCTTCCTGATCTACCAGGAAAGCTCGCTGGTCATCCGCGCGATCCGCGACTACTTCACATCGGACATCGGCGAGATCCTGATCGACACCGACGACATCTTCGATCAGGCGCAGCAGTTCATGAACCACGTGATGCCCGAGTCGGCATCGAAGGTCAAGCGCTACCGCGACGACGCGGCGCTGTTTTCCCGCTTCCAGATCGAGCACCAGATCGAGACCGCGTTCTCGCGCACGGTCAACCTGCCGTCGGGCGGCGCCATCGTGATCGACCACACCGAGGCGCTGGTGTCGATCGACGTCAACAGCGCCCGCGCCACCCGCGGCAGCGACATCGAGGAAACCGCCACCCGCACCAACCTCGAGGCGGCCGACGAGATCGCGCGCCAGATGCGCTTGCGCGACCTGGGCGGCCTGATCGTGGTCGATTTCATCGACATGGAGGAAAGCAAGAACCGCCGTGAGGTCGAGCAGCGTCTGCGCGATGCGCTGCGCTACGACCGCGCCCGCGTGCAGTTCAGCTCGATCTCCAAGTTTGGCCTGCTCGAGCTGTCTCGACAGCGCCTGCGCCCCGCGTTGAGCGAAGGCAACCACATCACCTGCCCGCGCTGCAACGGCACCGGCCACATCCGCGACACCGAATCGAGCGCGCTGCAGATCCTGCGCATCATTCAGGAAGAGTCGATGAAGGACAACACCGCCGCCGTGCACGTGCAGGTGCCGGTCGAGGTGACGAGCTTCCTGTTGAACGAGAAGCGCACCGAGATCACCAAGATCGAACTGAAGCAGCGCGTCACCGTGCTGCTGGTGCCCAACAAGCACATCGAGACGCCGAACTACAAGCTCGAGCGCCTGCGCCACGACGACCCGCGTCTGGAGAACCTGCAGGCCAGCTACACGATGATCGAGGAGCCCGACGACGAGGTGGCGATCTCGCGGCGCGAGAAGGCCAAGGCCAAGCAGGAGCCGGTGATCAAGGGCGTGCTGCCCGACCAGCCGGCGCCGGTGGCGCCGCCGCGCGCACCTGAATTGCCTGCAGTAGTGCCCGCGGCGAAGGCGGCACCGCCGCAGCCCGCGGCCGCACCGGTGCCGGCTCACTCCGGCTTCAAGGCTTGGTTGAAGAAACTGTTCGGTGGCGAGTCGGCGCCCGAGACGGCTGCGCCGTCGACCGTGGCACCGGTGGCCGAGCCTGGGCGCAAGACGCGTGATGGCCAACCGGGCCGCTCCGAGCGTGGCGAACGCGGGAGTCGTGGCGGCCGCGGTGGCCGCGGCGGGCGTGGTGGCGAACGTGAAGCCCGCGGTGGTGAACGTGAAGCCCGCGGTGGTGAACGCGAGGCTCGTGGTGGTGAACGCGAGGCTCGTGGTGGTGAACGCGAGGCTCGTGGTGGTGAACGCGAGGCTCGTGGTGGTGAACGCGAGGCTCGTGGTGGCGAACGCGAGGGTCGTGGTGGTGAACGCGAAGGTCGCGGCGCACCACGCGGTGACGACACGCGGCGCCGCGGTCGCGATGGACGTGAGGGTCGCGAAGGTCGAGATGCGCGCGCCGATCAGGCGCCGACGGAGGGCCAGGCTTCGGCGCCGCGGCCCGAGGCGCGCGACGACGCCACGAACGCGCAACGCCGCGGTCCGCGTCCGCCACGTGAGGCAAGGCCGCTACCGGAGAGCGGCGCGGCCACGCCGCCGCCCAGTTTCGTCGACACGATTCCGGTCGGCGAAGGTGCAGCGGAGGCCGGTGACGGTGAACGCGAAGGACGCCGCCGCCGGCGTCGGCGCGGCGGTCGTCGCGAGGAACAAGGCTTCGAATCGACCCCGCTGTCCAACCAAGCCGCCGCGGCGGCTGCGCCACTCGCACAGGGCGAAGAGTCGGCCCCCGCACCGACCGCGCCGCGTGGCGATCGTTCAGTCGGCGAAGCGGCAGCCGCGCCCGAGCGCGAATGGCGGCGACGCGATGAGCGCGCGCCGGGCGCCATGCCGGAAGCCATGATGCCGACGAAGCCGTCCACTGGCCCACTGCCGGCTGCGGGCGAAGCCTCGACCGGCATCGCGATGCCCGTGCATGCGCCGGTGATCGTGCCTGCGGTCCCGCACTTCGAGCTGCCGACGCATGAATTGCAGCAGCTCGCCGACGGTGCCGGCCTGCAGTGGGTCCATTCCGATGCCGACAAGGTGCAGGCCGTGCAGCAGGCCATCGCCGCCGAGCCGCGACCCGCGCATGTGCCGCGCGAGCGCAAGCCGGTGGCGATGCTGGACGATGGCCCGCTGGTGCTGGTCGAGACGCGCAAAGATCTGTCGCAGCTGGCCCTGCCGTTCGAGCGGGGCGCCGCCGCGCAGGCGCAACCGCCGCAGTAGCGCGTCGCCGGCACTGAGCCGATGAAGCCGGCCTCGCGCGGGCCGGCTTCATCGGCCGTCGCAAGGCGCTGATGCGCGCCGTCAGACCAGGCGATCCAGCGCGTGGCGATAGACGCCGGATCGCATCAACTCGTCCCAGGCCAGCGGTGGGCTCGACGGTAGCAGCGCCTGCCGCCGTATTTCGCTCACCTCGCTGGCCGACCAGCGCCCCTGGGACTGCGCCGCCACCAGGCCATCGAGCAACTGGTCGACCGCGGCGCCGCCGTCGACCGACTGATTGCACAGCAGCACCATGTCGCAGCCCGCCTGCAGCGCGGCCGTTGCGGCGTCGGTGTAGCTCAGCTCGCGGCCGTCGAGGCGGCGCGCCCCGGCCATGCTCAAGTCGTCGCTGAAGATCGCGCCGTCGAAGCAGAGCCGGCCGCGCAGGATCTCTTGCAGCCAGCGGCTCGAGAAACCCGCTGGTCGCGCGTCGACCTTGGCATACACCACGTGCGCGGGCATCACACTGGCCAGGCTCATCGACAACCATCCGTACGGCGCGGCGTCGTCGGCCCGCAATGCCTTGAGGCTACGGCGATCGATCGGAATGTCGACATGGCTGTCGGCCGCGACGTGGCCGTGGCCCGGAAAATGTTTGCCACAGTTGGCCATGCCAGCCCGCAGCAGGCCGTGCATCAGGCTCTTGGCCAACACGGCCACCACGCGCGCATCACGATGGAACGCGCGGTCGCCGATCACGGTGCTGCCGCCGTGGTCGAGGTCGAGCACCGGCGTGAAGCTCAGGTCGACGCCGCAGGCGCGCAGCTCGGCGCCGAGCACGTAGCCGATCGCGGTGGCCGCATCGGTGGCGCGCATCGCATCGCGCATCCACAGCTCGCCCAGCGCACGCATCGGCGGCAACACGGTGAAGCCGTCGCTGCGAAAGCGCTGCACGCGGCCGCCTTCATGATCCACGCAGATCAGCAGGTCGGGCCGCAGCGACTTGGCCTCGGCCGTCAGCTCGGTGAGCTGCCTGCGGTCCTGCCAGTTGCGCGCAAACAGGATGAGGCCGCCGGTCAACGGATGTCGAAGCCGGCGCCGATCGTCGGCGTTGAGCGCGAGGCCGGCGACATCGAGCACCACCGGTGCGTGTGCAGTCATGGGGTGGACACCTTCTCGACCACCACGAATGCCGTGGCGACATTGGCTTCGTCGCTGACGCTGACGAAGGCGCGCAGCTGGCGCTCGGCGAACCACAGCGCCAGTGCGCCGTGCAACCGGATCTCGGGCCTGCCGCCCGGCGCATTGATCACCTCGCAGGCGCGCCAGCTCATCGGCGTGCGCATGCCCAGGCCGATGGCCTTGGAGAACGCCTCCTTGGCCGAAAAGCGCGTGGCCAGGTAGCTCAGGCCGCGGCGCGCCACGCGCGCGCGCCGCGCCTCGAACACGCGCATCTCGTCCGGGCCGAGCACGCGCTGCGCGAAGCGGTCGCCGTGCCGCGCCAGCGCCGCCGCGATGCGCGTGATGTCGCACACATCGGTGCCGATGCCGACGATCATCGCACCCCGGTCGGTTGCGCCAGCTGGATGCAACTCTGGTACTCGCGCACCGTTTGCGCCATGCCGAGCTCCAGTGCGTCGGCGATGAGCGCGTGCCCGATCGACACCTCGAGCACGCCAGGCACACCACGCAGAAACTCGGTCAGGTTGGCGCGATTCAGATCGTGCCCGGCGTTGACGCCGAGCCCCACCGCCTGCGCAGCGCGCGCGGCGGCCGCGTAGCGCGCCAGCACGCCGGCCTGCTCGGGCGTGCCGTGCGCCAGGGCATAGGCCTCGGTGTACAGCTCGACGCGGTCGGCGCCCAACGCGGCGGCATGCCGCATCGCCTCGGGTGATGGGTCCATGAACAGGCTCACCCGCACGCCCAGTGCGCGCGCCTCGGCCACCAAGGGGCGCAGCCGCTCGACGTCGGCTGGCAGATCCCAGCCGTGATCGGAGGTGAATTGCTCGGCGCTGTCGGGTACCAGCGTGCATTGATGCGGCCTGAGCTCGCGCACGAACTGCATCAGGTTGTGCGTCGGATTGCCTTCGATGTTGTACTCGGCATGCGGCCACTCGTGCAGCAACGCGGCCAGCTCGTGCACGTCGCGCGTCCGGATGTGGCGCTCATCGGGCCGCGGGTGCACGGTGATGCCTTGGGCGCCAGCCATCAACACCGTGCGCGACAGCGCCACCACGTTGGGCACGTCCAGGTGCCGCGAGTTGCGCAACAGCGCGATCTTGTTGACGTTGACCGACAACGCCGTGCGCGCGTCGCGCGCAAACGCCTCGGGGGCGACCAGCGGGTTCATCGCGGTGGGCTTCCGGTCTCGAGCAGGCGCTGCATGTCGATCATCACTTGTCGTGTGCGCAGGACCGCGCCACCCAGATGATAGAGAAGCTGGTTGCGCAGCTGGGCCTTCAAGGCCGAAAGGTCCCTCGCGCATGCCGCTTGCAGGGGTCCGAGCGCCTGCACGCCGCTCGTCTGCGCGAGCCACGCTTGCAGCGCAGCGGCCAATTCGAGGCAGACATCACCAGCCAGCGATCCTTGAGCCTGGGTGGCCTCGACCAATCCTTGTTCGGCACGCAGCGCATAACGCCTTTCGCGCTGCACCGACAACTGGGTCAACGTGGTGCGGTTCAGTTCCGGCAGCACCCCGGTCTCGCGCAGCAGCAGCAGCTCGAACGCGCGCAGCGCAGCTTCCGAACGGACCTCGTTGTCGCCCAGGCAGCTCAAGGTGCCTGCATAGGCGTCGAACAAGCGCGGGTGTGGGTCGTCGCGCGCCAGCAGCCGCAACAGCAGTTCATTGAGGTAGAAGCCGGCGAACCAGTCCGGGCCCCGGATCGCTGGCGCCTCGCCGCCCGCCCATTCGGCATTGCGCAGCGTGCGCACCTCACCGTCATCACCCCTGGAGCGCACGAACTGCACCAACAACAACTGAAACGGCATCAGCACGCCGCGCAGCTGCGAGGTCGGCCGCTTGGCGCCCTTGGCTGCCGCCACCATGCGGCCGGCGTCGCGCGTGAACAATTCGACGATCAGGCTCGATTCACTCCAGTCATGGCTGTGCAGCACGAACGCGCTGTGCGTGGCGGTGGCCGCACGCCGTGCGCTGCTCCCGCCGGGTGCCGCACGCACAGTGGCCGCGTCGGCATTCGCCTGGCCGCTGCCGGTGCTCATTCCATCCCGTAACTGCGCAGATGGCGCTCGTCGTCGGCCCAGCCCGAACGCACCTGCACCCACAGCGCCAGGTGCACACGAGCGTCGAGCAGACGTTCCAGTTCGTGCCGCGCTTCGCTGCCGATGCGCTTCAGGCGCTCGCCGCCCTGGCCGATCACGATGCCCTTGTGGGCGGCGCGCTCGACGACGATAGTGGCGGCGATGTGCACGCTGCGGCGCGGCGCCGCGGACTGGCTGGGCCGCTTGCGGGTGGGCGGTGGCTGCCATTCCTCGAAGCGGTCGAGCACCACGGTGGACGTGTAGGGCAGCTCGTCACCGGTCAGGCGAAACAGCTTCTCGCGCACGAGCTCGGTGGCCAGGAATCGCTCGTCGCGGTCGGTCAACGCGTCGGCCTCGTGCGACCAGGGCTGCGCCGGCAGGTGCGGCTCGATGATGTCGAGCAGACGTTCCACGTCGGCCGGTCGTTCGGCCGACATCGGCACGTACTCGATGAAGGCGTGGTGTTGCGGCAGCCCTTGCAGCCAAGGCAGCAGGTCGGCACGGCGGCGCACGGTGTCGAGCTTGTTGGCCACCAGGATGACCGGAACACCCAGGGGCAGCAGTGCCAGCACGCGCGAGTCGTCGGCGCCGAAACGGCCGGCCTCGACCACCAGCAGCACCAGGTCGACGTCACCCAGCGAGCTGCGCACGGCGCGGTTCAGGTTGCGGTTCAACGCCTGCGCGTACCGGGTCTGGAAGCCCGGTGTGTCGACGAACACGAACTGGGTTGCGCCGCGGCTGCGCACGCCGACGATGCGGTGTCGCGTGGTCTGAGCCTTGCGCGACGTGATGCTGATTTTCTGACCCACCAGCGCATTGAGCAGCGTGGACTTGCCCACATTGGGACGGCCGACGATGGCCACCATGCCGCAGCGCGTGGTCGCGCCGGTCATCGGATCAGGAGCGCAGCGGACCGCCCGGCTGGTCGCTGGCCTTCAGTGCGTCGAGCAGGCGGCGGGCGGCTTCTTGCTCGGCCGCGCGGCGCGAGCGGCCGTGCCCGGTCTCGGCCAACGACAGCGCCGGAATGGCGCATTCGACCTCGAAGGTTTGCGCGTGCGCCTGGCCCGTGGTGCCGACGATGCGGTACGACGGCACCGCGATGCGGCGCGCTTGCAGCCACTCCTGCAGTTCGGTCTTGGCGTCCTTGGACCAGGTGTGCGCCTCGCCAGCCACGATGACGTCGCCGAACAGTCGCCGCACGAGCGCGAGGGCAGACTCGAAACCGCCGTCGAGGTAGGTGGCGCCGATCAATGCCTCGAGCGCATCGGCCAGGATCGACGGCCGCTGCGCGCCGCCGCCACGGGCCTCACCCTCGGACAGCCGCATCACGTCGGGCAGTCCCAAGGTCAGTGCGGTGCGGTGCAGGCTCTCCTCGCGCACCAGGTGCGCCCGCACCCGCGTGAGGTCTCCTTCATCGGAGCCGCCGAAGCGCTCGAACAGGAGGCTCGACACTGCCAGGTTCAGCACCGCGTCACCCAGGAACTCCAGCCGCTCGTTGTGGTCGGCGCCGAAACTGCGGTGGGTCAGTGCGCGCGTCAGCAACGCCTGTTCGGAGAAGGAATGTCCCAGGCGCTTTTGCAGGGCTTCGAGCCGGGCATCCATGCGTCAGCGCGAACGTCCTTCGTACTTGATCAGCAGGTAGACGGGTGCGATCAGCTCCAGCTCCTTGGAGTAGGCGAAGCGGATCACGATGCGGTCGTTTTCCTTGGTGATGTCGAGGTCCTTGCCGGAGACCGAGGAGATCGAGTATTCGATTTCCTTTTGCTTGTCGAACTGCACGCGGATCTCGCCGACCGTGGTGGGGTTGTTGGCGGCGATCTTGTTGATCGCGCTCTGGATCGTGAGGTACTCGTTGACCGTGGGCAACACGCGAATCGCCACATAGCCGATGAAGCCGATGACGATGGCCCAGAACAGCAGCCCGATCAGGCTGACGCCGCGCTGCGCGCGCACGCCCAGCCGCCGAGATGAACCCATGCCAGACCCCTTTCCCGCCCCCGTCATTGGAACGAACCGATGCGGCGAAGATTACCGAAATTCATCCAAACGAAGAAGGCCTTGCCGACGATGTTCTCGTCGGGCACGAAGCCCCAGAACCGCGAGTCCTGCGAATTGTCGCGGTTGTCGCCCATCATGAAATAGTGGCCGTCGGGAACCTTGCACGCGACGCCTTCGGCCGAGTAGCGGCAAAGCTGCGCATGCGGGAACTGCCGCGCGTCGCCGCTGCCGTAGTAGGCGGCGCGGGCCGGGTCGACCAAGATGCGGTGTTCGACCGTCCCGAGCGACTCCAGAAACTGCGGAAAGTACCGCCGCACCTCCTCGTCGTAGTACTCCCCCTGCGGCTTCACATCGACCGGCTTGCCGTTGATCGTCAGACGCTGGTTCAGATAGGCGATCTCGTCACCCGGCACTCCGACGACCCGCTTGATGTAGTCGACCCGCGGATCGACCGGATAGCGGAACACCATCACGTCGCCGCGCTCCGGGTTGTGGTTGGCGATGATCTTCTTGTTGATGACCGGCAGCCGCACGCCGTAGTGGTACTTGTTCACCAGGATCAGGTCACCCACGGTCAGCGTGGGCACCATCGAACCGGAGGGGATCTTGAATGGCTCGAACAGGAACGAGCGCAACAAGAAGACGATCAGGATCACCGGGAACAGCCCGGCGGTCCAATCCAGCCACCACGGCTGCGCCAAGACGCGCTGTTTGGCCTCCTGGACGTTGCCGTCGACCTGGGTGATGCCTTGGGTCGCCAAGTCGGCCCGGCGCTGTGTGTACTGCGCCTCGACGGCGCCGGCCGCCGCATCGCGTGCGGGCTTGAAATGAAAGCGCTCGGCCAGCCAGTAGCCCAGCGTCACGGCGGTCAGCACGAACAACAACAACGAGAAGTTGCCGATCCACTGGTCGGCATACCAGCCGCCGAGGTAGATGGCCAGCGCTGCATACAAGACCGCTGTCAATGCACTCATGGGTTGTGAAACGAGCCTCGTGAAGTGTGAGCGCCTTCGGGCGCGGTGGGGCGGGCGAACGCGCCCCTGTCAGTCGTCCACTTGCAGGATGGCCAGGAAGGCCTCCTGCGGCACCTCGACGGTACCGATCTGCTTCATGCGTTTCTTGCCGGCCTTTTGTTTTTCGAGCAGCTTCTTCTTGCGCGTGATGTCGCCCCCATAGCATTTTGCCAGCACGTTCTTGCGCAGTGCCTTGACGTTTTCGCGCGCGATGATGTTGGCGCCGATCGCCGCCTGGATGGCCACGTCGTACATCTGCCGCGGGATGATCTGTCGCATCTTGGCCACCACCTCGCGCGCCCGGTACAGGCTCTGGCTGCGATGCACGATCACCGACAGCGCGTCGATGCGGTCGCCGTTGATCAGCATGTCGACTTTCACGACGTCGGCGGCACGGTATTCCTTGAACGCGTAGTCCATCGAGGCATAGCCGCGCGACACCGACTTCAGCTTGTCGAAGAAGTCGAGCACGATCTCCGCCAGCGGCAGGTCGTAGCTCAGGTGCACCTGCCGGCCGTGGTACGACATCTGCGCCTGCACGCCGCGTTTCTGGTTGGCCAGTGTCATCACCGGACCGACGCTGTCCTGCGGCATGTACAGCTGCACCGCGACGATGGGTTCGCGGATCTCGCGGATGCGCCCGGGGTCGGGCAGCTTCGACGGGTTCTCGACCTTCAGCACCGTGCCGTCGTTGAGCTCCACCTCGTAGACCACCGACGGCGCCGTGGTGATCAGGTCCTGGTCGAACTCACGCTCCAGCCGCTCCTGCACGATCTCCATGTGCAGCAGGCCGAGGAAGCCGCAGCGGAATCCGAAGCCCAGCGCCTGGCTGACCTCGGGCTCGAAGCGCAGCGAGGAGTCGTTGAGCTTGAGCTTGTCGAGCGCGTCGCGCAGTTGCTCGTATTCGCTCGCCTCGACGGGGTACAGCCCGGCGAACACCTGCGGTTGGATCTCCTTGAACCCGGGCAGCGGCTCGCTGGCAGGACCGGCGTTGTTGGGCAGCTTCTTCTCGAGCGTCACGGTGTCGCCCACTTTGGCGTCGTGCAACTCCTTGATGCCGGCGATCATGAAGCCGACCTCGCCCGCGCGCAGGATCTCGCGCGGCTGCGACTTGGGCGTGAAGACCCCGAGCTGCTCGATGCCATGGCAAGCATCGGTGGCCATCAGGCGGATGCGCTCGCCCTTGGCGAAGGAGCCGTCGACCACCCGCACCAACATCACGACTCCGACGTAGTTGTCGAACCAGCTGTCGATGATCATCGCCCGCGGCGCGCCGTCGGGCTTGCCGCGCGGAGCCGGCATGCGGTGGATCACCGCCTCGAGGATCTCGTCCAGCCCAAGGCCGGTCTTGGCCGAACAGGGGATCGCGCCGCTGGCGTCGATGCCGATCACGTCTTCGATCTCGGCGCGCGCGGTCTCGGGATCCGCTTGCGGCAGATCCATCTTGTTGAGCACCGGAACGACCTCGACGCCCAAGTCGAGTGCGGTGTAGCAGTTGGCCACCGTTTGCGCCTCGACGCCCTGGCTGGCGTCGACCACCAGCAGCGCCCCTTCGCAGGCCGAGAGCGAGCGGCTGACCTCGTAGCTGAAGTCCACGTGGCCGGGGGTATCGATCAGGTTCAGGTTGTAGGTTTGACCGTCGCGCGCGGCGTACTGCAGCGCAGCGGTCTGCGCCTTGATGGTGATGCCGCGCTCGCGCTCGAGGTCCATCGAGTCGAGCACCTGCTCCTCCATCTCGCGATCGGTGAGCCCGCCGCAGCGCTGGATGATCCGATCGGCCAGCGTGCTCTTGCCGTGGTCGATGTGGGCGATGATCGAAAAGTTGCGGATGTGGTCCATCGGGTGCCGATGTTCCGCGCGACTGCCGCAGTCAAAACGGCAAAGCCGTTTCAGCGCAAGCTCACATCGCGCAGCGATGTGAAGGGCCGGCGGCCCGTGCTGTAGCTAAAAAAAAGGCACGTCCAAGAGATGACGCGCCTTCCAACAAAACGTATGGCAACTGCTTGTTGGGCTTTCATTGTAGCCAAAAGGACCCCGCGGAAAGCCGCGCCGTTGCTTGATTTTGGCTCGTTGCGAGGGGCCAACAAGCCAGATCTGTCAACAGCTTACCCACAGCCTTGATCAGCCACTTGGTCGCGTTGCAATGCACCGACTAGATTGCGCAAACGCGCTTCGGGGAGCGAGATTCTAGCCTTGCGAGCGGCAAATCCGGCCGGCACGATGGAAAGCTAGAGCTTACTCTCCCCGTTTCGTGTGCCATCGACATAGCAAGATGAGGTCCTTGCGCAGCTGAATGACGTCCAGCGAATTCCACAATGCTGAATGCTGGCCACCGCACTGCAGTCTCCTACTGTGCTACAGGGCTATCGCGTCGGCCGAATCACCAGGTAGTTAACGAACTCACCGCGCTTGACCATGACGCTGACGGCGCGCGACTTCTCGGCCTTGTCTGCGATGGTCAGGAATTGCTTGACGTCCGACACCTCGGTGTTGTCCATCGCCAGGATCACATCGCCTTCGCGCACGCCCGCACGCGCTGCGGCACCCTCGGCCGCCTCGATACGCACACCGCCTTTGATCTTGAACTCGCGCTTCTGCGCCTCGGTGAGGTCTGACACCGTCAGTCCCAGCGCGCTCTTGCTCGGCGAGGCGCCGCTGCCGGACTCGGCCTGCGCGCGGCGCGTTGGTCGTTCGGCCTCGAACTCGGCCACAGTCACTTGCACATCGCGCGTCGCACCACGACGAAACACCTGCAGCGCCGTTTTGCTGCCGGGTGTGGCGGCGCCGATGATGCGCGGCAGGTCGGCCGACTTCTCCACCGCCTTGCCGTCGACCTTGACGATGATGTCGCCGGCCTCGATGCCGGACTTCTCGGCCGGGCCGCCCGACTCCACGCCCTGCACCAGCGCGCCCATCGGTTTGCCCAGGCCGATCGACTCGGCCACCTCTTTGGTGACCGCCGCGATGGTGACGCCGATCTTGCCGCGGACCACGCGGCCTTTGGTGCGCAACTGGTCGGCCACACGAATCGCCTCGTCGATCGGGATCGCGAACGAGATGCCCATGAAGCCCCCCGAGCGGCTGTAGATCTGCGAGTTGATGCCCACCACTTCGCCGCGCATGTTGAGCAGCGGACCGCCGGAGTTGCCGGGGTTGATCGCCACGTCGGTCTGGATGAAAGGCAGGTAGTCGCCGGTGTCGCGCTGCTTGGCGCTGACGATCCCGGCGGTGACGGTGTTCTCCAGACCGAACGGCGAGCCGATCGCCATCACCCACTCGCCAACCTTGAGCTTGCCGACGTCACCGACGCGAACGGCCGGCAAACCAGTGGCCTCGATTTTCACGACGGCGACGTCGGTGCGCTTGTCGTAGCCGACGATGCGAGCCTTGAACTCGCGCTTGTCGGTGAGCGTGACGAGGACCTCATCGGCGCCGTCGACGACATGGGCGTTGGTCATCACGTAGCCGTCGTTGCTGAGGATGAAGCCCGAACCCACGCCCCGCTGCTGCGGCTCTTCGTCGCCGCCGCGCGGGCCGCCGCGCGGGTCGGGTCGGCCCGGCATCGGGATGCCGAAGCGGCGAAAGAATTCTTCGACATTGGGATCGACCTCTGTGCCTGCCACCGAGCGGCCGCGCTCGAGCGTGCGGATGTTGACCACCGAGGGCCCCCATTTCTCGGCCAACTCGGTGAAGTCGGGAAGTTGCCCCTGCGCACGCACGGGCACGCTCACCGCCCAACCCGCCGCGCCGAGGGACACGGCCAGCGCAAGTCCGACGGCGCGACGGCGCAGATCAAGACTCCAGGAACCAATGCTTGGATGCATGCAAAACCTCATGTCAAACCCCACCAGCCCGGGTGAGGGCCGCAATCGAAAAAACAAGGGACCCCGAATCACGCAGGCAGGTCAACGACGCCGCTCCAGGGCCGCCGAGAACAGCTGCACGGTGGCCATCGGCACGTCGCCCATCGCGGTGATCCACCAGTCGCCCGAGCGACTCATCATGGTATGCGTGGCACCGAGGCTGGTGGCCACCGGTTTGTGACGCTGCGCGTCGTACGGCTCGACAAACACCGACACATGCGTCAAGCCGTCGGAGAACACCGCCATCAGCACCTGCGTGCTGGCGCTGGTGGGTGGCTCATCGAGGGCACCCAGCTCGCGTCGCATGCAGCCGACCAACTGAAACCCCGGGACCGGGCGCGACAAGCTCCAGCCCTCGGCGTCGAGCTGCGTGCGCACGGCGGCAGGGCGCACGATGCGAAAGCCCTCGAGCTTGCGCATCGCCTGCAGCACCATCTCGGGATTCGCCTTGGCGCCGATCACCACGTCGGAGAACGACGCCGACTCGAGCACCTCACCGTGCTCGCCCAGCACGTCGGCGCGCAGCAGCAGCCCGCTGGACTGATCGGCCCACAAACGCTGCGCGAAGCGGTGCTCGTCGCGCGGCTTGAACATCAAGACCTGCGCTTCGTGGCCCGCCACGCGTTCAGTGCCGAGCATGCGCAGTTCATAGGCGTCGCCCGAACGCGCGTCAGCGGGCGGCAGGCCCGGAAAATCCGGCATCGTCAAATGCTGCTCGATCACCGCCACTCGCGCGCGTGGCCACAGGGTCTGCGTGACGTCGTTGTGGCGCAGCACCTGCCGCATCTCGCCGTCGAGCACGTCGATGCGCTCGTAGCGTTGCTTGCCTTCGCAGTAGTGCAGCACCCGGGAACTGGAGACCACGCCCGCCGCGTTGGACACCAACGTGCCCTGGTAGTTGAGCGTCGTGGCAGCCCGCTGAACGCGCACCATCCACGAACGCAGATCGCTCGGGCGCTCGGCAGTCGTCGCCATCTGCGCCTGAGCCGGCCAAGCCACAGCCAAGCCCATGGCCCACAGCCATGTGCAAAGCGGCCGGCCCACCGCGATCACCGATCCTCCAGCACGATGGTGTCGACGCTGCGCACGACACCACCGGGCATCTGCAACGCCGCACCGTTGCCGCTTTGGCGATGCGCCGCGAAGTAGCGGTCGAGGCGGGCATCGCGGATCAAGCGCCCATTGAACGGTTGCTGCGCCTGCTGCGCAACGGCCGATGCCGCAGCGACCACCGGCTGCATGCCACTGTGAGCGGCCAGCTGCGCGCCGTCGACCTGCGCGGGGGTACCTCGCAGCATGACGACCACCCCCGCCACCGCGGCCACACCGGCGGCGGCAGCCACCGGAACCGCCCACACCCGGCTGCGCCAAAACGCGCCAGCCTGAACTGGCCGCAGCACCGCGGGCTCTTTGGCCAAACGTGCGCGCAACGCCGACAGGAACGCGGCATCGTGCGCCACCTCGCGTGCCAGCTCGCGCGAACGCAACACGTCACCGATCAATTGATAGTGGCGCCAGCGTTCACGCGCATCTGGGCGCTCTGCCCACAAACGCAAGCAGCGCTCCTGCGTGTCGGACGTGGCCTCGCCATCGGCCATCGACGACAACGCCGCCCATTCGTCGGCACGCTGTTCGGGCCGGTCGTTCAATGGTTCGTCGGACATCTTTCACTCCAAACAATGTGGCGCGAGGGCCAGCGCAGCGCATCGCACACGCCGCTCACCAGCGCTCCCCCTCGCGTGTGCCCAGCAACGGACGCAGTTTTGATGCGATCGCCTCGCGCGCGCGAAAGATCCGCGATCGCACCGTGCCGATCGGGCAATTCATCACGTCTGCGATCTCTTCATAACTCAGGCCTTCGATTTCCCGCAGCGTGATGGCCTGTCGGAGATCCTCCGACAGGGCGTCGATCGCGGCGTTGACGGTGGCTGCTATTTCCTTGCTCGCCAACAGCGCTTCGGGCGTCTCGCCGTCGCTTAGTTCGGTGTCGACCCGGTAAGTTTCGTCATCGTCGCCGCCACGTGCGCGTGCAGAATCGGTCGAAACCGGGTCGCGCTTGATCTCGACCAAGGTTTTCTTGGCGGTGTTGACGGCGATCCGATACAGCCAGGTATAAAAGGCGCTCTCGCCGCGGAACTGCGGCAGCGCGCGGTAGGCACGAATGAACGCTTCCTGGGCGACGTCGTGCACCAGATCCGCATCGCGCACCATGCGCGAGATCAACCGCTCGATGCGCCGCTGGTACTTGACCACCAGCATCTCGAACGCGCGCGAATCCCCTCGTTGCGCGCGTTCGACCAGGGCGCGGTCGGCATCGTTGGAAGTCACGAGCGCGCACCCTCATCGGCGCCATCGCGTGCCGACTCGGCCACACCCGGTGCGAACAGCGTGGCGCGCAGCGCATGCCATGCCGCGCCTGAGCCGCTACGGTCCACACACAGCCAAATGATCGACCCGCTGCCAGCTGGCCGAAAACGCAGCAGCATCCAGCTGCCCAGATCGAGCTTTGCCTCGAGCCCACCCTCGACTGCCTGCGCAGCGGATCGTTGCAGGCTCCATCGACCCTGCTGCCACGCGATGGTTCCTTGCTGTAGCGGCATCAGCATCCAGCCGAGTCCGGATCCCAACAGGGCGGCACCTGCGCCGACCCACAGCCAGGGCATCGACCCTTTGCCGGCAGGGCCTGCCGCGGCGTCGATGTGTGACCACAGCCATGCCGCCACCACGGCGGCGCAGGCTCCCGCGAGCACCGCCACTGCGCTGCGCTCGGCCGCACCGGGCCCGCACGTCAATTGAAACGCCGGCGCGGCGCGCATGGCCCGCGGCGCTCGTTGCTGCTACAGGCGCCGCAACACCAGGGTGCCGTTGGTGCCGCCGAAACCGAAATTGTTCTTCACCGCCGCATCGATGCGCATCTCGCGCGCTTCGTTGGCGCAGTAGTCGAGATCGCACTCCGGGTCGGGAGTGAGCAGGTTGATGGTCGGTGGCACGACCTGATGGTGCAGCGCGAGCACCGTGAACACGGTCTCGATGCCACCGGCGCCGCCCAACAGATGACCGGTCATCGACTTGGTGGAGCTGACCACCATCTTCTTGGCATGCTCGCCGAACGCCAGCTTGATCGCCTGCGTCTCGTTGACGTCGCCCAACGGCGTGGAGGTGCCGTGCGCATTGAGGTACTGCACCTGCGAGGCGTCGAGCCGGGCGTTGCGCAATGCCGCCTGCATGGCGCGGCGCGGACCGTCCATGTTGGGCGCCGTCATGTGCCCGGCGTCGGCGCTCATACCGTAGCCGACCAGCTCGGCGTAGATCCTGGCGCCGCGCGCCTTGGCATGCTCGTACTCCTCGAGCACCACGACGCCGGCGCCCTCACCGAGCACGAAGCCGTCGCGGTCCCTGTCCCAGGGACGCGATGCGGTGGCCGGATCGTCGTTGCGGGTGGACAGCGCGCGCATCGCCGCAAAGCCACCCACGCCGAGCGGCGACACCGCGGCCTCGGTGCCGCCGGCGACCATGACGTCGGCATCACCGTACTCGATCAGCCGGGCGGCGTCGCCGATGCAATGCAGCCCGGTCGTGCAGGCAGTGACCACCGACAGGTTGGGGCCCTTGAAGCCGAAGCGAATCGACACGTGGCCGGCCACCATGTTGATGATCGTGCCCGGAATGAAGAAGGGCGAGATGCGCCGCGGCCCGCGTGCGGTCAGCTCGACGTGCGTGTCTTCGATCATCGGCAGGCCACCGATGCCCGAGCCCACCACACAACCGATGCGCTCGGCGCGCTCCTCGCTGAGCGCGTCGCCGGTGGGCAGGCCGGCGTCTTGCACCGCCTGGATGGCGGCAGCCAAGCCGTAGTGAATGAAGGTGTCCATGTGCCGCGCTTCCTTGGCGGGCACGTAGTCTTCGACCTTGAAGTTCGTGACCTGGCCAGCGAAGCGGCAGGCAAATGCAGCGGCATCGAAGCGCGTGATCGTGCTCACGCCCGAGCGCCCGGCAATCAGATTGGACCAGGCCTGCGCCACCGAGTTGCCCACCGGGCTGATCAGCCCGAGACCGGTGACGACGACACGGCGACGCGACATCGCGCAGCCTCAGCGAGCGCCGGGCGCGGCCAATGCCGTGCGCATGGGAGCCGTCACGTCAGGCCTTCTGGTGCTTGGCCGCGTAGTCGATGGCCAGCTGCACGGTGGTGATCTTCTCGGCCTCTTCGTCGGGAATCTCGATGCCGAACTCGTCTTCGAGGGCCATCACCAGTTCCACGGTGTCAAGCGAATCGGCGCCGAGGTCGGCCACGAAGGCCTTCTCGTTGGTGACGTCGGACTCGGGCACGCCAAGCTGCTCGGCGATGATCTTCTTGACACGTGCTTCGATATCGCTCATGACTCCTCCAGGAGTTGCAACAAACAGCCGGTGATTCTACGGCTTCGCCCTGCAGCGAGCCGGGTGGTCGGCCACCGGAGACCCGACCCTCGGACACCGGCGCGCCCGTCGGCCGCAGCGCCACCGATGCACTGCATGCCCAAGCCGTCAATCCATGAACATGCCGCCGTTCACGTGCAACTGCGTGCCGGTGATGTAGCCGGCCGACGGCGACGCCAGAAATGCCACCGCCGCCGCCACTTCTTGCGGTGTCCCCAGCCGCGCCAGCGGCACTTGCGCCAGCAGGGCCTGACGCTGCGCGTCGGTGAGGCCATCGGTCATGTCGGTGGCGATGAAACCCGGCGCCACGCAGTTGACGGTGATGTTGCGGCTGCCCAGTTCGCGCGCCAACGCGCGCGTGAGGCCGGCCACGCCGGCCTTGGCCGCGGCATAGTTGGCCTGCCCGGCGTTGCCCGCGGCACCCACCACCGACGTGATGTTGATGATGCGGCCGAAGCGCTGCTTCATCATCGGGCGCATCACCGCGCGGCACAGCCTGAACACCGCGTGCAGGTTGGTCTCCATCACCGCGGACCAGTCGTCGTCCTTCATGCGCATGGCCAACTGATCGCGCGTGACGCCGGCATTGTTGACGAGCACGTGAAGGCCGCCGTCTTGCTTGACGATCGATTCGATCAGCGCATCGCCGGCCGGCGCGTCGTTCACGTTCAGCACGGCGCCGCGGCTGTACGGCGGTGCCGACTGCGCGCAAAGAGCGTCCGTGATGGCCGCCGCGCCGGCCTCGGTGGTGCCGGTGCCCACCACACGAAAGCCCTGCGCGGCCAGCGCCAGCGCGATCGCGTGGCCGATGCCCCGCGACGCGCCGGTGACCAGGGCCACCTGCGGCGATGCCGGCTCGCTCATCGAAACCCTCTCGACGCAGGCGCCGCGTTCACGCCAGCAGCCCCATCGCGGCGCGCAACGACTCGGGATCGAACACGCTGGCCGTCGCCGCCTCGCCATCGATGCGCTTGACCATGCCGCTCAACACCTTGCCGGGGCCGCACTCGAACACATGCGCCAGACCGCGCGCACGCAGCGCCTGCACCACCTCGACCCAGCGCACCGGACCGTAGGCCTGCCTGACCAGCGCGTCGCGGATCGCCGTGGGGTCGGTGGCCGCCGCGACGTCGATGTTGTTGATCACCGGAATGCGCGGCGCCGCGATCGCGACCGCCGCCAACCGTTCGCGCAACGCGTCGGCCGCCGGGCGCATCAGCGCGCAATGGAACGGCGCCGACACCGCCAGCGGCAACGCACGCTTGGCGCCCATGCCTTTGAGGATCTCGCAGGCCTTGTCGACCGCCGCCTTGGCGCCCGAGATCACGGTTTGTTTGGGGTCGTTGAAGTTGGCGGCCGAGACCACGGCGCCCACCTCGGCCGCCGCACGCGCGCAGCCTTCGACCACCGCAGCGGGTTCCAGCCCCAGGATGGCGGCCATCGCGCCGACGCCGACGGGAACCGCCTGCTGCATGGCCTGCGCACGAAAACGCACCAGCGGCAAAGCGTCGGACAACGCCAACGCACCGGCGGCCACCAGCGCCGTGTATTCGCCCAGCGAATGGCCGGCCAGCGCAGCGGGTTCGGGCCCGCCCTCGGCACGCCAGGCGCGGTAGCAGGCGATCGCCGCGGCCAGCATCACCGGCTGCGTGTTGGTGGTCAACTCGAGCGTCTGGGCAGGGCCTTCGCGGATCAGACGGCCGATGTCTTCGCCCAGCGCCTGCTCGCTTTCGGCGAGCACATCGCGCACCGCCGGATGATCGCCCCAGGCGTCGAGCATGCCGACGCTCTGTGCGCCCTGCCCCGGAAAGACGAAAGCAAATGGCTTCATCGGCGACATTCTCAGAAGTCGAGCAGCACGGCGCCCCAGGTGAAGCCACCACCCACGCCTTCGAGCATCACCGTGTCGCCATGCTGGACGCGGCCATCCTTGCAGGCGACGTCAAGTGCGAGCGGGATCGATGCGGCCGAGGTGTTGCCGTGCGAATCGACGGTGGCCACCAAGCGCTCGAGGGGCAGCTTCAGTTTTCGCGCCGTGCTCTGCATGATGCGGATGTTGGCCTGGTGCGGAATCAGCCAGTCGATGTCGTCGGCGCTGCGACCGGCGGCAGTCAACGCGGCACGCGCCGATGCCTCGAGCACGTTGACGGCGAGCTTGAACACCGCGGGTCCGTCCATCTTCAGCAGCGGATCACCCAGCACTTTGCCCCCGGCCACCGTGCCCGGCGTGCACAGGATCTCGCGATACGCGCCGTCGGCGTGCAGGTCGCTGGACAGGATGCCGGGCTGGTCACTGGCCTCCAACACCACCGCGCCCGCGCCATCGCCGAACAGCACGCAGGTCGTGCGGTCGCTGAAGTCGAGGATGCGCGAGAACACCTCGCTGCCGACCACCAGCGCACGCGACGCGGAGCCGGTGCGGATCATCGAATCGGCCACCGTGAGCGCGTAGACGAATCCCGAGCACACGGCCTGCAGATCGAACGCCGCGCAGCCGGCCACGCCGAGCTTGTGCTGCAGGATCGTCGCCGTCGACGGGAACACCATGTCGGGTGTCGAGGTCGCGACGATGATGAGATCGATCTCCTGCGCCTTGCGTCCGGCCGACTCCAGTGCATGGCGCGATGCTTCGAGCGCCAGGTCGCTCGCCGTGACGCCGTCGGCAGCGAAGTGGCGCGCGCGGATGCCGGTGCGCTCGACGATCCATTGATCGGAGGTTTCGATGCCGCGCGAGGCCAACTCGGCGGTCAGCTCGGCATTGGTCACGCGGCGCGGCGGCAGGTAGCTGCCGGTGCCTGTGATGCGGGAAAAACGAGAGGGGGCGGTCATCTGGCCCCCTTGGCCCTGTGGGCCGTCCCCCAGGGCTCCGCAGGAGCCCCTTCGTGGCTCCGGGGGAACAAGCGCCTTCGGAACGGCCGTGCGGCGCTCATTCGGCGGGCGAGAGATTCGGCTCTTCGGCGGCCGAGGGCATGGCCTGGAGCGTCTCGAGGATGCGGTCGTGCACGCGTTCGAGCAATCGATTGCGGGCCGCATCATACGCGCGCGCCAATGCCTGTTCGAACGCAAAGGCATCCGACGATCCATGGGCCTTGAACACCAGGCCCTTCAACCCGAGCAGCGCGCCGCCGCTGTAGCGGCGATGATCGACACGCGCCTTGAAGTGGTTGAGCACCGGCAGCGCCGCCAGCGCGGCCAGGCGCGTCCACAGATTGCGCCCGAATTCCTCGCGGATCATGCCGGCCAGCATGGCAGCCAGCCCTTCCGAGGTCTTGAGCATCACGTTGCCGACGAAGCCGTCGCATACCACGATGTCGGTGGTGCCCTTGAAGATGTCGTTGCCCTCGACGTTGCCGTGAAAGTTGAGGTGGCCATCGGCCGCCGCGGCGCGCAGCAGGTCCGCGGCGCGCTTGATCGTCTCGCTGCCCTTGATCGCTTCTTCGCCGATGTTCAGCAGGCCCACGCTGGGGTTGTCGTTGCCGTGCAGCGCCGATGCCAACGCACTGCCCATCACCGCGAACTGCAGCAGGTGCTCCGCCGTGCAGTCGACGTTGGCACCGAGGTCGAGCACCTGGGTGAAGCGCCCTTTCTCGTTGGGCAGCAGCGCGGCGATGGCCGGCCGGTCGATGCCCTCCACCGTCTTGAGCACGTAGCGCGCCACCGCCATCAGGGCGCCGGTGTTGCCGGCCGACACGCAGGCATGCGCCGCCGCTTCGCCGGCCTCGGCGGCCTTGACCTGGTTGATCGCCACGCGCAGCGACGAATCCTTCTTGCGTCGCATCGCGACTTCGATGGGATCGTCCATGCTGACCACTTCGGTCGCCGGCACTACCGTGCAGCGCTGCCAAGCCGCTGCGGGCGCCAGGGCAGCGTCGGTACCGACCAGAAGCAACTCGGCGGCCGGATGCGAGGCCAGGAATGATCGGCAACCCGGCAGCGTGGCCGACGGGCCGTGATCGCCGCCCATGCAATCGACGGCGATGCGAACGCGCTCGAGAGGTTGGAGAGGGCTCACTCGCCGAAACGGTAGGTCAAGCGGCTAAGGGCCGCAAGCGGGCGCGACCCGGGGCTTGGCGCGCAGTGAGCCGGCGACGGTGCCAGCACTGAAGCTCGCAGACAGCGCTGGCAATTGGCAGACGTCGGCCCGTTCGCAGGCGAGGGACGGCACGCAGGTGCCGTCTCACCTCGGGCTCAGGCGTCGGACTTGGACTTCAGCACCTTGCGGCCACGGTAGAAGCCGGTGGGGCTGATGTGGTGCCGCAGGTGCACTTCGCCGGTGGTGGGCTCGATGCCGGTGCCGGGCGTGGTGAGCGCGTTGTGGGCTCGATGCATGCCGCGCTTGGAGGGCGACTTCTTGTTCTGTTGGACTGCCATGGGGTTCTCCAGTGCATCACCGCCTGGTGGGTGCGTTGCACCGCTGCGAACAATGCGGCTCGCGCGGCCGGCGGCCAGGGTGTCTGCGCTCAAGCCGCCATTCGACTGCGCCATACCCCGGGAAAAGGCGGCGATTGTAGCAGCCGCGCGCAGCGCACCGTCAGCGGCCGTGGGGCGGGGCCTTCAGAGCCGCCAGCGCCGCGAAGGGAACCGCGGCGGCGCGCCCATCGTCGCCGGCATGGTGCTGCGGCGCCGAGCATTGCTCGTGCCGTGGCACGATCGGCCACGCCAGCAGCAGCTCGTCTTCGACCAAGGTGCGCAGATCGAAGGCCGGCTCCAGCGCGAGCACGTCGTCTTCGCTGTCGGCGTCGAGCGCCTCTGCCTCGGCCTCGCTGGCGACGAAGCGCAGCGCCCGTTCGATCTCCAAGGTCTGGCTGAAAGGTTGCAGGCAGCGCTGACAGGTGGGCCACGCGAGGGTGGTGACGTGCAGGTGCAACCAGATCTGCGGCTGCACGGCACCGGCGCGCCGCTGTTCACCCCGCGCATTCCACAGCACGGGTGCCGCGGCGGCGCCTGCCGCCGGCGTTTGCATCGCGTGCCAGCGAGGCAGCTCCGACGCCGCCCATTGCCCGCTCAGGCTCACGCCTTCGCCAGCCACGGCGGCCACGTCGAGCCGGCTCGGATCGGGTCTGCGTGCACCCATGCAATCAGTGTAAGTCGCGCGCGATGGGACAATTTGCCGGTGAAAGCGTCAACACCGCGCCTGGTCCTGGCCTCGACGTCGCGTTATCGGCGCGACTTGCTGGCGCGATTGCGCTTGCCCTTTGCAGCCATCGCACCCGATGTGGACGAGGCCGCCCTGCCGGGCGAAGCGCCGGCCGCCATGGCGCAGCGATTGGCGCTTGCCAAGGCCAATGCCGTGGCGGCGCGCGAACCGCTGTCGGTGGTGATCGGCTCCGACCAGGTCGCCGAGCTCGACGGCAACGCGTTGGGCAAGCCGGGATCGCACGCGCGCGCGGTGCAACAACTGCGTTCGATGCGCGGCCGCGCCGTGCGCTTTCACACCGCGGTGGCCGTGGTGGGCGTGGCGCGCCATTTCCTGCAGCAGGCGCTGGTCACCGTCACCGTGCGTTTTCGCTGCCTGAGCGATGACGAGATCGAGCGCTACCTGCGGCTCGAGCAACCGTACGACTGCGCCGGCAGCGCGAAGTGCGAAACCTTGGGCATCGCGTTGGTCGAGACCATCGAGTCCGACGATCCGACCGCGCTGGTCGGCTTGCCATTGATTCGCACCAGCGCAATGTTGCGCGCCGCGGGGTTCGATCCGCTGGCGGCTGCGGCATGACGCTGCCGGCTCGTCGCACCGGCAGCTTGCTGCTGGTGCCCAACACGCTGGACTTCGGTTCATCGCAGCCCGTGGATTTGTCGGCGGCGCTGCCGCTCGCGGTGATGCAGCGTGCCGCCGCGCTCACGCACTGGGTCGTCGAGGACGCCAAGACGGCCCGTGCGTTCATCAAGCGGGTGGCCGAGCAGATGCCGCTGGCGGCGCCCCTGCAATCGCTTTCGATCCGGGACCTGCCGCGGCCTGCGAAGGGCCCAGCCTCTGCACCCGCTATCGAGCTGACGACGCTGCTGCAACCCGCGTTGGCCGGCCACGACGTCGGGTTGTTGTCGGAAGCCGGATTGGCCTCGGTGGCCGACCCGGGTGGCGCGCTGGTGGCTCAAGCCCATGCGCTGGGCCTTACGGTCGAGCCGTTGCCAGGAGCCAGCGCGTTGATGCTCGCCCTGGCAGCCAGCGGGTTGAATGGCCAGCAGTTCGCATTTGTCGGCTATCTGCCGATCAAGGATGAAGCGCGCGCCGCTCGCATCCGCGAGCTCGACAGCTGGTCGCGCCGCACCGCACAGACCCAGATCGCGATCGAAACCCCCTACCGCAATGGGCCGCTGATGCGCGCCTTGCTGCAGCACCTCGCACCGACGACGCGGCTGTGCGTGGCCTGCGCGTTGGGCTGGCCACAGGGCTGGTGTCGCATGCAAGCAGTGCACCATTGGCGCCGCGCGCCGCCCGAGCTTGCAGACAAGCTACCGGCCGTGTTCTTGTTCCAAGCCGCCTGACGGCAGGCCCAGCGCGCGCCGCCCGGCTTGCACGAGCGCAAAGCCGAGCGCGATGCCCACCGCATCGGCGACCCAATCGAGCCACTCGGCTGTGCGCGTGGTGGTGAAGGCGCCTTGGGCCAGCTCGATGGCACCACCCAGGACCAACAAACCGATGGCCAGCGCCAGGGCATTGCGGTAGCCGGCGCGTTGCCCGATCCAGACCAGCAGCGCGAACGACAACGCATGTTCGACCTTGTCCGCACCTGGGAACCACGGCTCGCCAGCCTCGGGGTGCGGCCACAGGGCGAGCACGATCCCGGCGCCGACCGTGAGCCAAAACACAATCCGCCAGGCCCGCTGGCTCGCGAACCAGCGCCGCCACGCCTTCATGACTCGCCGACGCCAGGAGCGAACAGTAGCGGTGGTTGCAGAGCGCCTGCCCCGGATCAGCCGCGACCGCCGCCGAGCAACGAGGCCACCTTGCGTTTGGGCTTGATGTTGGCCGACACCGCACGGCGAGGGTTCGGCGGCGGCGCCGGCTGCGAGACCTCCCACTGCGGCACCGCACCACCTGCGGCTTCGTAGGGCTGATCGAACAGAGGGTCGGTGGCGGGCGCCTGTGGCGGGCGGCGCTCGGCGAACCGTTCAGGGATCGGCTCGCTGCGGCGCTCGTCGTCGTCATCGCGTGCGCGCCGCGGCGGTCGGCGGGGCCGCTCGTCGTCGAACTCGAACGGCTCGATCTCGATCTTCTTCTTGATCAGGCGCTCGATGTCGCCGACCAGGCGGGTGTCGTCACGCGTGACCAGCGTGACCGAAAGCCCCGACTGGCCTGCGCGCCCGGTGCGCCCGATGCGGTGCACGTAGTCCTCGGCGTTGAACGGCACGTCGTAGTTGAACACCACGGGCAAGTCGACGATGTCCAGGCCGCGTGCGGCCACGTCGGTGGCCACCAGCAGGTGCACGTCGCCGCGCTTGAAGGCGTCGAGCGCCTTCAGCCGCTCGTCCTGCGACTTGTCGCCGTGCAATGCGGTGGTGTTCAGGCCATCGCGTTCGAACGCGCGTGCCAGACGCGCCGCGCCGAGCTTGGAGTTGACGAACACCAGCGCTTGCGACAGTTCACGCCGGGCCACGAGCTGGCGCACCGCGCGGCGCTTGTCTTCTTCGGTGACGCTGTAGAAATGCTGCTCGACGGTCGATGCGGCGGCGTTGCGTTGCGCTACCTCGACCGTTACCGGGTCTTGCAGATAACTCTGCGCGAGCCGGCGGATCTCGGGCGAGAAGGTGGCCGAGAACAGCAGCGTCTGCCGCTGCTTGGGAAGATACGACAGGATGCGCTGCAGGTCGGGCAGGAAGCCGATGTCGAGCATGCGGTCGGCCTCGTCGAGCACCACGTATTCGACCTGGTTGAGCACGCAGTTCTTGGACTCGATGTGATCGAGCAGCCGACCCGGCGTGGCGATCAGCACCTCGACGCCCGTCTTCAGCTCGAGCGCCTGCGGCTTGATGTCGATGCCGCCGAACACCACGGTCGATCGCAGCAAGGTGTGCTTTGCATAGGTCTTGACGCTGGCGGCCACCTGGTCGGCCAGCTCGCGCGTGGGCGCCAGCACCAGCGCCCGCACCGGGTGCCGCGCCGGTGACGCCGAGGCGTTTTCGTGGCGCAGCATCTTTTGCAGCAGAGGCAGCGAGAACGCCGCGGTCTTGCCGGTGCCGGTCTGCGCCGCGCCCATCACGTCGCGCCCGGCGAGCACGATGGGGATCGCCTTGGCCTGAATCGGCGTCATCGTCTCGTAGCCCTGGTCGGCCACGGCGCGCAGCAGCTTGTCGTCGAGGGCGAGGGTATCGAAACGGGCGGGGGCTGCCGGCTCGGCAGCGGGGTCGAAGGAATGCGTCATCGGATCGGGATTATCCCTGACCCGGCTGCTCCGTCGGCTGGGGCGCGGGCTGCGCGCGAACAAACAGCCAGCGCGGCGCCCTGAAACGCACGATGCGCCAGTACAACATCGTGTAGCCCAGGCTGAACAACAGGATGAACGACGCCAGCACGGCAGTGTTGTCCCAGAACAGCATCGCCGGCACCACCGCGCACATGCACAACAGCCACAGGTAGGGCGAGGTCATCGAGTTGCGACGGGTCAGCGACTTGGCTTTGCTCGAGCCGGCGGCCCAGCGCACGACGCGACGGTAGATCAGCGAATGCAGGTGGATGCCGTCGGGCACGCCGGGCGAGCGGTCTTGCAGCACACGCCGCCGATACATCGAAAACAAGGTCTCGAACACGGGATAGATGCAGGCCAGCAGCGGGAACATCGGCGACACCTGCGGGTTGCGATGCAACAGCAGGATCGCCACCTCGGCGACGTAGAAGCCGACAAAGTACGCCCCTCCATCGCCCAGGAACACCAGACCGGCCGGATAGTTCCAGACGAAGAACCCCGCCAGCGCCCCGATGCCGGCCAGAGCCAACCACATCACGGACATGTCGTCGACCTGGAACGCCACGTAGGCCAAGGTGCCGAGAATCAGCATCGCGCACATCGACGACAGCCCGTTGAAGCCATCGATGATGTTGACCGAGTTGGCCACGCCGGTGACGACGAATATCGTCACCAGGGCGGCACCCAGCGGCCGAGAGACCACCCAATCCAGACCTGGAATCGCCGTGTAGGTGATCACCGCCTGAAAGCCCCAGACCGCCAAGCCAGCGGACAAGGCGGTGAAGAACAGCCGCCGCCGCGGACTGATCCGCTTGGTGAAATCCTCGGCCAATCCGGCGACGAAACAAGGCATGCCGCAGGCCAACACCCACAACGCCAGCGAATCGGCGCGCAAGTCCTGCAGCCCCATGGCCAACGCCCCAGCGAGCACACCCACCACGATGCCCAAGCCCCCGATGCGCGGCACCGGACGGGCATGAAACTTCTGCGGCCCGCTCAGGTCGCTGTCGTGCGCGGCATGGCCGGGCGAGCGCCCGGTGCGCACGATCCACAGGGTGACGGCGAGCGACACCAGGAAGGCGGTCAGCAGAACGGCCATGGGGCCGCGATTCTATGTGCTCGCGCGTGCCGCCGGGGCCCAACGAACCCGCATTGCTGCCCGGCATAGAATCGCCCCGGTCCACGGCAGGTGGGCGGCTCGCCGACGGCGGGCGCGCCGAGTCGGCCGGTTTTGTCCACCCATGCGGCCAGCGCCGACACGCCGACGCTTCGATGCAGTGCCTGATGTCGTTTCTTGACAAGAGCCGCCTGGCCATTGCCATGGTTGCATGCGCATGCCTCGCCACGGGCGCGCTGGCGCAGTCGTCCAGTAGCGGGCTGAACACCCAGATCCAGGATCCCCAGGGCAACAGCGGGGCCGGGCCGATCCGGCTTCGCACCAGCCCCACGCCGAACGGACCCGGGACCGCATACCTGCCCGGCGGACCTCGTGCGGGCGACCAGCGAGGCACCGAATTCCCCGCCCGCTACATCCCGGGCGAGTTCGAGGTCTATGTGCAAAAGCTCGCCAACGCGCCGGAGGATGCACCGATCCGCCGGTTTGGCGCCAATCTGATGACCGGCGTGTCGGTGGTTTCCACTCCGCCCGCTTCATCGACGACAGTCGGTCTGCAGACGACGGCCGGTCCATCGGTGATCACCGTGCCGGCGATGGAGGCGCAGGACTACAGCGCCCAAGTGCCGCCCGACTACCTGGTGCAGCCGGGCGATGAACTGACGCTCACGCTGTGGGGATCGGTCGACGCCGATTTGCGCTTGGTGGTCGATCGCTCGGGACGAATCTCGGTGCCGCGCGTGGGCTCGATCGCGGTCGCGGGCGTCAGGCAGGCGGATCTGACAGACGTGATCAGCCGGCGCGTGGCGCAGGTGTTCAAGAACTTCCAGCTCAGCACGTCGCTGGGTCAGCTGCGCGGCATCCGCGTCTACATCGCCGGTTACGTCGCACGGCCCGGCAGCATGACCGTGAGCAGCCTGTCCACGCTGGTCAATGTTCTGTTGCGCTCAGGCGGCCCGTCGGCGGCGGGGAGCTTTCGCAACGTGCAGCTGCGACGCGGCCGCGAGGTGGTGACCAGCTTCGATTTGTACGACCTGCTCCTGAAAGGCGACCGCACGGCCGACCGCGTGGTCCAGCCCGACGACGTGGTCTATGTCGGTCCCGTGGGGCCGCAGGTGGCCTTGATCGGCAGCGTGAACCAGCCTGCGATCTTCGAGCTGAAGACGGGCGAGACGATCAACGATCTGCTGCAAATGGCGGGTGGATTCGCGACGGTGGCCGACACCACGCGCCTGGCGATCGAACGCCTCGATGAGCGCAACACGGTGCGCATCACCCAGATCGAACTTCCGCAGGGGCAAGGCACGCTGCTGAGCAACGGCGACGTGCTGCGCGCCTTCAACAGCACCAGCGTGGCCCTGCCGATCCAGCGGCAGAACAAGCGGGTGCGGGTCGAAGGCGAGGTGGCGCGGCCGGGCGAGTTCGTGCTGCCGCCGCAAACCACGGTGTCCGACGCGTTGCGTGCGGCGGGCGGCGTGACGCCGGCGGCGTTCATGTTCGGCACCGAGTTCAGTCGCGAGAGCGTGCGCATCACGCAGCAGGAGAACTACGAACGCGCGTTGCGCGACCTCGAAACCGAATTCGCGAAGGCCACATCGACCCAGCGCACTAGCACAGCCGACGAAGCCGCCGCGCAAACCGCACGCGCATCCGGCACCACCCGACTGATCGAGCGCCTGCGTGCGATCAAGCCCACCGGCCGCGTGGTGCTGCAACTGCGCCCCGAGAGCACCGACCTGCCCGAGCTGGCGCTCGAAGACGGCGACCGCCTGTACATCCCGCCCCGGCCGACGACCGTCGGAGTGTTCGGCAGCGTGTTCAACGGCGGCAGCTACCTGTACTCGAGCAGCCGCAGCATCGACGATTACCTCAACCTCGCGGGCGGGCCGACGCGCGGCGCAGATCAAACCAGCGTCTTCGTCATTCGCGCCAACGGCAGCGTGGTGTCGAGCCCCCAGGGCAAGAGCTGGTTCAGCAGCAAACAGGATCTGACCACCGTCAAGGCCGAACCGGGCGACACCGTGTTCGTGCCGGAGGAGATCAACAAGACGACCTTCGTGCAGGACGTGAAGGACTGGACGCAGATTCTTTATCAGTTCGGTCTTGGCCTGGCCGGGTTCAAAGCCGTGGGTGCGTTCTAGGGCCATGCGCAACGACCTGCCAGCGCGAGATCTGAATCCTTCGGCCGCGGTCGCTTACGAGGAGGAAGAAGGGATCAGCCTGTTCGAGCTTGCCGCATTGCTCGGGCAACATCTCAAGCTGCTGGTGGCGGGACCGCTCGTGGCCGGCGCGGCGGCGCTTGGCATCACCTACCTCATCGCACCGACGTTCACCGCGACCACCACGTTCCTGCCGCCACAGCAGCAGCAAAGCGCGGCCGCGTCGGTGCTGGCGTCGCTGGGGCCGCTGGCCGGCCTGGCCGGCGCAGCAGGCGGGATTCGCACGCCGGCCGATCAATACGTGGCGCTGATGCAGAGCGTGACCGTGTCGGACCGCATCATCGAGCAGTTCAAGTTGATGCAGGAGTACGACGAGAAGTACCGCATGGAGGCACGCAAAGAGCTGGCGAAGAACGTGCACATCACCGTCGGCAAGAAGGACGGCCTGATCACCGTGGAGGTCGACGACAAGAGCCCGGAGCGCGCGGCCGCGATGGCCAACCAGTACGTCGACGAGTTGCGTCGCATGACCGGCACGATCGCCGTCACTGAAGCGCAGCAGCGCCGCGTCTTCTTCGAGCACCAGCTGCTGCAGACCAAGGACAAGCTCACCGCAGCACAACTGGCGCTGCAGGCCAGCGGCTTCAGCCAAGGGGCGCTGAAGGCCGAGCCCAAGGCCGCCGCCGAGGGCTACGCCAAGCTGCGCGCCGAGGCCACGGCCGCCGAAGTGCGGCTGCAGACCATGCGCGGAAGCCTGGCCGACGACACGCCTGAAGTGCGGCAGCAGCAGGCCACGCTGAGTGCGCTGCGCAGCCAGTTGTCGCGGCTGGAACAGGCCACCGATGTGCACGGCGGCCCCGACTACGTCGGCAAGTACCGCGAGTTCAAGTATCAGGAAACCCTGTTCGAGCTCTTTTCGCGGCAATATGAGCTCGCGAGGGTGGACGAGAGTCGTGAGGGTGCGTTGATCCAGGTGGTCGACGTGGCCACCCCGCCGGAGAAGAAGAGCAGGCCCAAGCGCGCGCTCACGGCGGTCGTGACGACCTTGGCCGCCGCGCTGTTGCTGGGGATGGCGCTGCTGGTCCGCCACTCGTGGCGTGAACGCCAGGCGGGACGCACTCTGCCGGCCGCAACAGCGGGCTGAGCCCTGGAGCCCTGCATGACCGTGCTCGTCACCGGCGGCGCCGGATTCATCGGCAGCAACTTCGTGCTCGACTGGCTGGCGCAACACGACGAGCCCATCGTCAACCTCGACGCGCTCACTTACGCCGGCAATCTGGAGAATCTGGCGACCCTGCGCGAAGACTCCCGGCACCGCTTCGTGCGCGGCGACATCTGCGACCGGACGCTGCTCGAC
>Ga0326726_10000034_pt1 | contig 122812 bp, 112 predicted proteins | sample MHFenrmetagenome_2_FD_207603 | JGI IMG/M metagenome (GOLD analysis project Ga0326726, IMG submission 207603) | Lab enriched peat soil microbial communities from Michigan Hollow, Ithaca, NY, United States - MHF15MN | ecosystem: Environmental > Terrestrial > Soil > Wetlands > Peat | place: USA... | reverse complement strand
ATTTGGGCAATTCGATTTGTCTGGGTGAAGCCCTCCGCAGGGGCGGTTCGCGAACCGCCCGAAACGGTTGGGTCGTTTGCCATAGTTGCGGCTGGTCCCGACATTTGGGCGATTCGATCTATCTGGGTGAAGCCCTCCGCAGGGGCGGCTCGCAAACCGCCCGAAACGGTTGGGTCGATTGCCAGAGTTGCGGCAGGTCCCGACATCTGGGCAATTCGATCTGTCTGGGCGGAGCCCTCCGTAGGGGCGGTTCGCGAACCGCCCGAACCGGTTGGATTGATTGGCGTGGTCGGGGTGGTAAGATTGTTTTCTTCGTCATTCATGATCGAAAAGAAAGGGTAACAACCTCAGGTCATGTCTTAAAATAAAATATTACAGCATCAATACATCAACAGAGACGACCGAAAAGAATGCATCAAACAAGCGACCGAGCCCAAAATGCTTTCGATTTTCAAGGCAGTTTCAGTTACCGCTTTCAGATACATCCAAGCTCTTCGACTGGAGTGGCTCCCTCACCAAAAAAGCTTAAGTTTCCTTATGAAAATTCGCTTCGGGCTAAAGGACATCGTCCCCAGGGAATGTTCATGGCGTGCTGCTGGTTAAGACTGTTAACGATACCCCGTCGGGAACCACTGATAACACCGGTGGTGTTTCTGGTGCATGGCGGATGAAGAGGGCGAACGAAAGCCTGTGGTACCATTTCCCGGGCATTGTCCTCCACCTGATTGCCGAAATTGCAGGTTAGTAGAGGCACCTTAATGAGTTACGGGGAGTTTCGTTATATTAATCCTACAGAGTGTTCCTGACCACCTATGCGAAAGAGGGAACGGAACGCTTCATATTTGTTTTTTTTACGGTAAACGGACTGCATTGCGGCCTGATCGGCATAAGTGCCTGATTGTATGGTATCGCCTGCTGTCCGCCGTAAGATGGAAGCCCAACCTGAATCGTCAGTACCGAACCTGAACCTATGACTGTCAATAAAGATTTTGATGCTGTGCGGGCTGTACCGGGCGCACGGCGAGAAATACCATATAATTATACTTCTGCAGGTGACCGCCAGGCGATCTCGTTTATTCTTGGCGAAAAAGCGGTTCGTCAGCTCGAGGAGTTGCGGGATATCCGCGTGACGGGTCGCTCGGCGCGCCTGCTCATGCAAATTCTCGGCGATATCCTCATTCACGGACGCAACCCTTACCTGCTGCAGGAGCTTATCGATTCAGCACATCGCCGGGTGCGGGTTTTCGAACATGCCCACAAGGATCTGGAAACGATCTCGGCATCAGCCAACGGCGAGCCGAGGGTGATGGCAATCGTGGAGACCCTGCGAACAAAGCTGGAAAAGTTCCGGGCCGAAATCGAACTGATTCCGGAGTACCGGCGCAAGGTGAGGCGCGAGCTCGCGCCGATTGTTGGAGCCAAGAATGTCCTGTTCGACCCATTCTCCATTGTTGCGCATGCGACGGACGCTACTGACTGGCGTCTATACCTGCCTGTGGCTGTCGTGACTCCTGATGAAGAATCGCAGGTTGCACCACTGATCGGTGCCATAGCCAGAATGGGGCTGCGGGTGATCCCTCGTGGTGCAGGCACAGGCCTGACGGGCGGTGCTGTCCCGCTGCGTTCGGATTGTGTGATCATCAATACCGAGAAACTTAACCATGTGCGCGGCATCAGTCAGCACAAGCTCCATCTGAAGGACGGCCATTCGGTGTCGGCGGATGTTATCGAGGTTGAGGCCGGCGTCATCACCGAAGCGGCCATGCACCATGCCGACGAGCATGGTCTGGTGTTCGCGACCGATCCGACCAGCGAATGGGCCTGCACGATCGGCGGAAACATCGCAGAAAATGCAGGCGGCAAGATGGCCGTACGCTGGGGCACCTGCATCGACAACCTGCTGGAGTGGCGCATAGCCATGCCGGGGGGGAAAATGTGGACCGTGCGCCGCACCGACCACCAGATGCGCAAAATCCTTCCGGATGACGTCGTAACCTACGAGGTGCTCGATCAGCACGGTGCACCACTGAAGCGGATCGCCCTTCGCGGCACAGAGATCCGCAAGCAGGGGTTGTGGAAGGACATTACCAACAAAGCACTAGGAGGTGTCCCTGGCCTGCAGAAGGAGGGCACCGACGGAGTCATCACTTCGGCTGTGTTCGTGCTCTACCCGAAATACGAAGAGACGCGCACGCTTTGCCTGGAGTTTTTCGGACCGGACATGGACGAAGCCAGCCGTGTTATCCTTGAGCTGTCGAAGGCGTTCCCCTACCAGAACGTCGACCACGAGTCGCTGCTTGCACTTGAGCATTTCGACGATGAGTATATCCGGGCGATCGATTACAAGGTGAAGGCCACCCGACCACAGACTCCAAAGGCAGTACTGCTGATCGATATCGCGGGACACTCTGAGGAGGAGGTCGAAGCTGGCATCGAACGTGTGCGGGCACTGCTCGACAAGCATCCAAACACCCTGATGTTCGTGGCTCGCGACAAAACAGAGTCCATTCTGTTCTGGGCGGACCGCAAGAAGCTCGGAGCGATCGCCCGGCGTACGAACGCCTTCAAGCTGAACGAGGATATCGTCATCCCGATCGAGCAGCTGGCTGTTTTCGCACGATTCATCGATGAACTGAACATCGAGGAGGAGCGCTATTCGCAGGGACTTTACATAGACCTCGTCGCATCGGTCCTGCATGCAAACAGCCAGAAGGAGAGCCTTGCTCCATTCGAGGCCAAGATTCCTGCTGGATTGGGGTTGTGCGATCTGATCCGCAAGAGGCTGGAGACAGCCGATACACTGATGCTTCGCTCGCTGACGCTTTTGCAGGAGTTCCGCACGGAACTGAATGAGCTGTTCCGAGGATACCCGAAGACGCTTGAAACCATTGAGAAGGGGTTCCTGTATGTTCGCGACCGCAGGATCGTGCTGGCCACCCACATGCATGCCGGCGACGGCAACGTGCATGTGAACGTGCCCGTGCTGTCGAACGACCGCCCGATGCTTGAACGCGCGGATCACGTGATCGACATCGTGATGGAAAAAGTTATTTCGCTTGGAGGCGTGGTGTCCGGCGAACACGGCATCGGCGTAACAAAGCTGAAATACATGGACAGGGAACGCATCGAGGAGTTGACGGCCTATCGCCGCGAAGTGGACCCGGACGGCATCATGAACCCTGGCAAGCTCGAAGATTACGATGCACTGAACCACATCTTCACCCCGTCGTTCAACCTGCTGGAGCTGGAGGCGCACATCCTGAAGCGCGGCAAGCTGGAAGCCCTGTCAAAAAAGGTCGACTTTTGCATCAGGTGCGGCAAGTGCAAGCCGGACTGCTGCGTCTACTACCCTGCCCGCGGTATGTTCTATCATCCGCGAAACAAGAACCTGGCGATCGGTTCGCTCATCGAGGCGCTCCTGTATGACGCCCAGCGTGAGCGCTCGACCGATTTTGAGCTACTGCAGTGGCTGGAGGAGGTTTCGGACCATTGCACCATCTGCCACAAGTGCCTGAAGCCATGCCCGGTGGATATCGATACTGGAGAAATTTCAATCCTCGAAAGGGAGATTCTCTCTGCGCGAGGCTACAAGAATTCCCCGGCTATCACAAAGATGACCCTTGATTACCTCGCAAACCGGTCACCATTCTACAACAAGGTTTTCCGCAATACGGTGCTGAGAATGGGCGGGGCCATCCAGCGTGCCGGCACGAAGCTGACAGCGCCGTTACAGGGCTCAGAAGAAGCAAAAGCGTTTCCTCCATTGCTCCTTCTGCGTTCGGCCGTCCCCCCGGTGCCGGAAAAAACGCTGCGTGACGTTCTGCCCGACTGCGACAGCGACCAGGTGCTCGTGTTCGAGCCGTCAGACATGGAAGCGACCTCTACGGTGTTCTATTTTCCCGGCTGCGGATCGGAACGGCTCCATTCGACCATTTCAATGGCATCGATCCACATCCTGCTTGAAACCGGCACACGGGTGATCCTGCCGCCGCCATTCCTGTGCTGTGGGTTCCCGTCGAATGTGAATGCCAAAAGCGAGCAGTACAGCTCTATCCTGCTGCGCAACACGGTCATGTTCAGCCAGATCAGGGAGATGTTCTCCTATCTCGATTTTGACGCCTGCGTGGTTTCATGCGGCACCTGCATGGAGGGACTTGAAGTCATCGAGACTTCGAAGATCTTCGGTGAAAGAATCATTGATGTGTCGCGCTATGCATACGAAAAAGGTTTGCGTGTCGACGGTGGAGCAAAAAGAAGCCTTTACCATGCCCCCTGCCATGACTCGCTCGGCGGCAAGGCATGCGACCTGTTGCGTGACGTCGGAGGATTCGGCGCTGTGACTGCGGTACCGCACTGCTGTTCTGAAGCTGGCACGCTGGCCCTGTCGAGGCCGGACATCACCGATTCGATGCTTCAACGCAAGCGTGAAGCCTTGAAGGAGTCGATGGAAGGCGCAGGATCAGCTGCAATACTGACCAACTGCCCTTCTTGCGTGCAGGGGCTCGGACGCAACCGCGACATGGGCATCGAGCCCAAACATATCGCTGTGGCGCTTGCCGAGAAACATTCGGGTCCCGAATGGATGGACCGGTTCCTTGCTCAGGCTGCGAGAGCCTCGGCCTTGATCTATTGAGATCCTTTGATGCAGGAAACGAAAAAACCGCCCATCCAGGCGGTTTTTTCGTTTCAATCTTTTTATTGGCTGTCCCCGGGTTAATACCCAGGGAAAGGCCAATACCCACTCAGTCTATCTGCTCAACGAGGTAATTCTGGATCCCCATCTGGCTGATCTGGTCGAGTTGAGCTTCGATCCAGTCGATGTGAGCTTCCTCGTCCTTGAGAATCGCTTCGAGCAGTTCCCGGGTGCCGTTGTCGCCAAGATCCCTGGCCAGTTTGATACCGTCGTTATAGGATGCAATTGCGTCGCTCTCAGCTGCATGGTCGTTCCTGTGCTGGGCTTCAACTGCTGCACCGATGCTGATCTTGTTGAGATTACTGACGATCGGAATTCCTTCGAGAAACAAAATCCGCGCAATCAGCTTCTCAGCGTGCTTCATTTCGTCGATGGCCCTTTTCTCCTCAACCTTGTGCAGCTTTTCATAACCCCAGTTGTCGCACATTTCCGAATGTACCATGTACTGATTGATAGCCGTCAGTTCATCAGATAGCAAAGAGTTGAGCTTGTCAATAATTTGCTGTTGTCCTTTCATCGCGGTCTCCATGTAATAGTTGGCAAGGCATGTCTGTAAGTACTGATAAGAGTTGATACTCAATCAACAGGACATCCCTGTGAATAGGTTCCCGAATCTGGTGACTCATTATTATTAAAATAGATACACAAACGGTGATTTCTGCATGAAGGTTTGAGAATGCAAGCCCAAAACGCAAAAAATCAAATTTGCCTACCAGAGTCTCACAATGAAACTCGCCTGTCTCACTCCTGTAACCTTTTTGCTCCCGGCAAAGGCGATGCCGCGTGCGTTAACGTACTTCTCTAAATAAAGTTGACTGCACGGGCACTGCTGCGGCATGGTAATTGCAGCAATATGAACAAGGAGCCTTCACACCTTCGGCACCTACTCCATAAATCACCAACTGTAAGAGGGGTACAATATGTATAGCATTATCAATGAAGCGGGTTACATCGCTGTTACCTTTTCAGGTTACATCACCTTTTCACTGCTGATCGAGTCTTTCCTCAAAGAGACATCAATGCCGGATTACCATTACAAGAATCGCATCTGGATATTCAAGGAGCACGACGACCTGAGCCTTGGCATATCTGCAATCACGTCCGCCATACCGATCATCACGAAACTTTACCCGAAACATCCGGTACATAAAAAGACGGCCATTGTGATGAGTAACGTTGCCCACCGGGCAGTTGCAGGCATCTTCGCACGTGAATCCGCCAAAATACCTTATTGCATCAGCTTGTTCAGGAACCTCGAAAGCGCGGTTCAGTGGGTCACCCGTGATCAACCGGAACTGTCGAAACTTCGACTGGGCACCTGCTGATGTACCTGATTGCCAGGCGTTGGCCGACGGCGTCCTTCACTGTCGAAATACCGATCCTTCCTGTAACCGAACACTGATGCAAGGAGCTTCAGGAGCATCAGGATTACCGGCCGGTATCTCAAGGTGCCACCGGTACCCCTGATGCTCCTGATGGCAGGAACAAGCCGCGCGGCGACTGTCTCGGGGAGTTCTGCGACGGCATTGAAAAAGCGCCGTTGACCGGGACTCGCATCCCGGAGCAGCAGTCCGGTCATGACCAGGCCGGGGCTGAGTTCGTGGATGCCGATGGAGTCTATACGGGCACTCTTGAGTTCGTCGCGGATCAATGCGCTTGTCAGGGTGACGGCGCGCTTTGATGCCCGATGCGGGACTGAGGTCGGCGATGAGCGAAAACCTGCAAATGAAAATCCCATATTGAATATGTGGTAAATCGGGCTTCCACTGCTTGGCGCCTGGCTGCGCATGACCTTGAGCGCTTCGGCGCAGAGCATCATGGTGCCGGAAAGATTTGTCCGGCAAGTCTCGTCGATGTCGAAAGGATCGAGTTCCCAAAGGGGTCGGCGGAACCGGCCCGCAGTTCCCGCGTTGTTGATCCAGCGGTCGATTATGCCGATTCTGGAAACAGCGAACGAGGTAAACTCGGCGGCTTGCCTGGGATCGGATACATCGCAGACCATTGCATACACCTCACCACTCGGCACATCGGCCTTCAGTGCTTTCAGAGCCGATTCCAGACGCGCATTTTCACGTCCACAGATCACGACCTTGTCGCCCGCGCAAAGGAACTCCCGGGCCATCGCCCGGCCGAGGCCGCCGGTGCCTCCGGTGATGACGATTCCGAGCGGCCTTCCCTGCCTCAACCCTGAAGTTCTCCGTCCATCCTGCATGTATGCTCCTGTTGAATAATTCCATCCCATCTCCCTGACCGTTATCCCGGATGCATTAAATGCACGCCGAATAATAGAGACAAGCCCTTAAATATAAACAACTTGATCTTCATCGTCAGCCATTGCCCGTTCGAAACATTGAATGCCTCACCAATGCGGCAGCTCATGATTCGACGACGCGATACTCCTGCCGACAATCCTGGTGGCAATGGTATAGCGCAGGTTGAGACGATGCATTTCGGACAATTTGATTAAATTCCACATGCCTCGGCACTCTGGCCGAAACGACGTTTTCCGCAATCAGCGGCACTATGCCGAACTGACCCGAAACCTTGCGCTGCAATGTTCGGGCAACAACCTTGAAGCAAGCTGAAAACGCATGAGACCGTATTACGATCAGCTTTTACAGGAATTTCACCTGCCGTTGAGCAATCCGGTCCTGGTATTCTCGCTTGTCCTGTTCATTATCCTGCTCTCCCCTATCCTGCTCAAACGGATCAATATCCCAGGAACTGTCGGCCTCATTCTTTCCGGTGTGGTCATCGGTCCTCATGGTCTGAACCTGCTTGAAAAAAGTTCGGCTGTAGAGCTGTTCTCGACCATCGGGCTTCTGTATATAATGTTCATCGCAGGTCTTGAACTCGACATGAACGAGTTCAGGAAAAACCGTTACAAGAGCATCCTGTTCGGCATTTTCACCTTCATCGTGCCCATATCCATCGGCTTCCCGGTCTGCCACTATCTTCTGAACTACAATGTCAGCGCTAGCTTCCTGACGGCAAGCATGTTCGCAACCCATACATTGGTCGCCTACCCGATTGTCAGCCGCATGGGGGTGTCGAAAAACCAGGCCGTAGCCATAACGGTTGGCGGCACCATACTGACCGACACGGCGGTGCTGATCATACTTGCGCTCATCATCGGCTTCACACAGGGAAGTATCGACAATGATTTCTGGATCCGCCTCAGCATCTCTCTGACAGTGTTCTCGGCCATCATCTTTTTCGTACTGCCGGTCATAGCCCGATGGTTCTTCACCAAGCTCGAAAGCGAAAAACATGCACATTACATTTTCGTGCTGGCTGCTGTCTTCTTTTCGGCGTTCCTGGCCAAGCTTGCCGGCGTAGAACCGATCGTCGGGGCCTTCGCTGCCGGGCTCGCGCTCAACCAGCTTATCCCGAACTCGTCGGCGCTGATGAACCGCATTGAGTTCATCGGCAACTCCCTCTTCATCCCGTTTTTCCTCATCAGCGTCGGCATGCTGGTCGACATCCGGGTGCTCCTGAACGGCCCCATGGCAATAACCATCGCCATCACGCTAACGATTGTCGCGCTTGCCGGAAAATGGGTGGCGGCCCTGGTCACACAGCAGGTGTTCAGGTATTCTTCGGCCCAGCGCCAGCTGATATTCGGTTTGAGCAGTTCACATGCAGCGGCGACCATCGCCGTCATTCTGGTTGGCTTTCAGACCCGGATCCTCGACCTGAACATCCTCAACGGCACCATTATCCTCATTCTGGTCACCTGTATCGTGGCATCCATGGTCACGGAAAAAGCCGCCAAGAGAATTGTGCTGGAAGGGCTCGCCGATGTTCCTGAAAACGGCCATGGCCGCGATTCATCCACGGAACATATCCTTCTTCCTACCGCCGATGCCAAAGCTTCGGAAAAAATTCTCGAACTGGCAGTCATGATCAGGGAAAGGCACTCCTCCAACCCGCTCACAGTTCTGACTGTCGTACCGAATGACGATGAGGCCGAACTCAACGTGCAGAAAGCCCGGAAAGAGCTTGAACCGATGCTCAATTATGCTGCATCGTTCGACACGAGACTCAACATAATAGCAACGATCGACTACAACATCTGCAGTGGCGTGAGCCGGGCGGCCAAGGAGTCCCAATCGGACATCATCATTTTCGGGTGGCCTCACCACAAGGGGTTCATCGACAGGATGATCAACGACACGATCGAAAGCATCATCGGCTGCAGCAGCAAGACGACCCTGATCTGTCAGTTCACCCGACCTCTCGCCATGCACCGAAGGATCCTCCTCGTCTGCCCTCCTTTCGCCGAAAAGGAGAAAGGATTTGAACAGTGGGTAGGTAAGGTCGCACGCCTTTCGCAGGAGTTGAGCATTCCTGTCGTGTGCCATTGTGAAAAGAAAAGCCGGATCGCGATCGTAAGCACCCTGAAAAAAATCCAGTCCGGGGCTGCATTCAGTTTCGAGCCGGTCAAAGCTTTCCGTGATTGGGAAGATATATCACTGCAGGCCCGCCACTTCAGGGAGGACGACATCATCATGTTTGTCAGCGCACGACAGGAGTCGGTCTCATACAGAACCTCCTTCGACCTTATCCCGAACCAGATTGAAAAGAATTTCGCCGACATCAGCAAAATCATGATCTACCCGGCCCAGTTCGAGTCACGCGAAACCACTGAAGGATTCGAGGATATTGTAGTGGCTAAACCCTTCCCGTTCAGCACATCGACCATCCGCAGGATAGGCCGGGAGGTTGCCGTATTCATGAAAGAAAATCAGCCTCAAATCCGAAAAAAGCTACGTAAACAGGGGAAAAATGAGGATCAGAATTAAGGAACGCTTGGATTTTCAGGAAAAGAGTCGTTAGTTGAAGGATAGTTTTTCAATCCCGTTTTACAATCGGGAGGCATGCTGCACTGAAGCAGAATTACCCAGATTGCCTATGCGACCACAGCATAAATCCCGACCGGGCAGCCAAGGCTTGAAAACCCTCGTAGTTTTTTGCGCCATTGTTGTATCCAGTCTTTGCAGTACCGCTTCTCTCAGAGCTGAAGAATCAGCAACTGAAATAGCCCGTACCGATCCATCTTCCGATTTTCTCGCTCCTGTCAGGCACTCTGCCGCAAGCGTACAGAACCTCTTCACTGATGTCAAGCAATACCTTGGCATCCGTTACCGTTTCGGAGGACAGACCCCTTCCGGTTTCGACTGCTCAGGGTTTGTCAAGTTCATGTTCAGCAGGTCCCTCGATATGGAACTGCCCCGTTCGTCAACAGAGATGTCGGCAATCGGGACCAAAGTCCAGCGCAGCGAACTCAAGCCTGGCGATCTCGTCTTTTTCAGAAATGCGAAAAACCGCATTAACCATGTAGGCATTTTCGTCGGCAACAATATCTTCGTGCACTCGTCTCTCTCCCGAGGCATCACCCGCGACAATCTTAACGAAAGTTATTTTAACTCGCGATTCGCAACCGGCGTCAGGGTAATTGACGTCCCGGAAAAGCAGATGCAGCAGGAGATCGAGAGCCTCCTCAGGGACTACGACGAAAACGGCAACCCTTCGTAAGCTTTTCGACTTCACAAGCCCCTCGTCCAACTTCGAATCACCTCTTTCTGCCACATCTACCGCGCAGACTGGGCAGAAAAGCCACATCTGATTTATTCGAAGTCATCCCGGAGTCGCCTGGCAGAAGAAAACGCGACCTGTAAGCTGACCTGCTCGTTGCAGAGGTAACGATTTTTTTACAAATGAAAACGTAAAGCCTTGATAGCAACTGGTTATGGATACTTTTCGATTAAACCCGGCAAGCGGCGTGACAATAGCGTAGCAAGAGTCTTAAAAAGCAATGAAATCGACAGGCTGAACCTATTTCAAATGAGATTCAGCAGGATTCAGCAGGAACCAAAAAAGCCTGTAAGCTTTTATTTTACAGGCTTTACGGGGTGAAGGCGGTAGAAGATCCGAACTTCTGACATCTAACCTGAAGAGCTGGAATTGTCTATCGCCGTCCAAACGAGTGAAAGGTTTCACCATCGATCTGGAACAACTTGTCTTCACCCGCGCCCATAGGCTTCGGCTTCGGACTTACCGGACTTTCAACGGAGCCATCGGCCTGCTCGGGGTAGAACCGCCACTCACGGTTGACGATCCTGGCTGCATGACCAAACGTGAAGTATGACCAGCCCCACTGGAGCAAAACAAAGAAGCGGTGCTTGAAGCCGCTGAGAAAGTAGATGTGCACAAGCAGCCAGATGAACCATGCCGGGGTGCCGGAAAGCTTCAGTCTACCTTTTTCGACGATGGCATTGTTCTTTCCGATGGTCGCCATCTGCCCTTTATCCATATATGTAAACGGTTTCTGCGACTTGCCTGCAATATCGAGGATAATGTTCCTGCCTATCGCCTTACCCTCCTGAAGTGCAACAGATGCCAGCCCTGCCAGCGGTTTTCCGCCAGGCAGTTCAAACCTTGCCTGGTCCCCGCCGCAGAACACCTCGGGATGCCCCTTTACGGAAAGCGTTTCGGTCACTGGAATCCGGCCGCTGTCGTCCGTATCGAACCCTATAGCCCTGCCTATACTGCAAGACCTGACGCCGGCCGCCCACAGAACCGTCTCGGCCTCTATGCGCTCATTGCCGATCTGGACGCCATGCCCGTCGATATTGCTCACCCTGCTCGAAGTCCAGATCTGCACACCGAGCTTTTCAAGCGAACGTGCCGCTTTGCTCGATAGTTCAGGGGAGAAGGTGTTGAGAATCCGCTTGCCGGAATGAACGATGAAAATCCTGGTCTGCTTTGGATCGATGTTCTTGTAATATTTCGAGAGGTAGTATCTGCTCATTTCGCCGATAGAACCGGCAAGCTCGACACCTGTAGGTCCGCCACCTACGATCACGAATGTCAGGAGTTTTTTCTGTTCTGAGTGATCCTGGGTCCGTTCGGCCTGTTCATAGGCTTCCATGACCCTGCGACGGATCTCCGAGGCCTGACCGATGGTCTTCAGTCCGGGAGCGAAATTCTCCCATTCGTTGTGACCGAAATAGTGGTGCTTGGCACCACAGGCCAGTACAAGGTAATCATATGCGATCTCACCAAAATCGGTCTGAACCTTTCGGTTCTCAAGGTCGACATTTTCGACCGAGCCCTTGTATATCGTTATGTTCCGGTACTTCGACAACATCTGCCGGAGAGGATAGGAGATCTCTCCGCCGTTCAGTGCGGCCATAGCCACCTGGTACAATAGCGGCTGGAAAAGGTGATAATTATTTCTGTCGATCAGGGTTACCCTGACATCCTTTCTGTTGCCAAGTGACTTGGCAACGTTGATGCCCGCAAATCCCCCACCGACGATCACGACATGCTTCATGGTTGGGCCGTTTGAAAATTAAAAATCATGTATTGCTGACGTCCCAGTGGAAATATATTCAAAAAAACAGCGCCTCCCGGCGCTTTGTTCATTAATGTCGGCACCAGCATATCACGTAATTCCTACACCATCGATATCCCAATACCTTTCTTTTTCAGGATTTCAAAAACTATAACGTATGATTGTCGACAAGCGTTCATCAAAGGTCGCCTCTGATGTCAATGCCGTCACGCAATCATGAACGCCCCACCCACACAGTGCCATGAATCAAGCGTTCCAACTGCCTGCCATAAGACAGCCGGGTTCCACCCTCCAAGGTAAGGAAGACTTTGATATAAAAAGCATATCCGCTTATTTTACTGGATGATAACCAGCACAATTCGCCTGCTGCGCCCTGGATGGCAAGTCGCGATGATAGAGACTGAAGTCTGGTTCCATGGACTACACTTCTGGCCTGGCCCCTCATGTCAAACATTGAAATGGAGCTGCCTCGTGGGCGGGGTGTTGGATAAACGATTTGTGGCGGATATCAATTCAGGCACATCCGCCGGTGGAATCAACGGGTCTGGGTTGCAAAAGGGCTGGCCAGAGGCCTTGACGACCTGAAAGCGCTGGAGAAAACCTGGCTTAAACGAAGGTGACATCGACAGGCTGCTCAATGACCACGAGCCTGACCCGGACCATCACAATCCTAAAAAACCGAAGGAGTCACTCTTCAACAGCCAACGGATGTATGCCAAGTTGCGCGATGCTTTAAAGGAGATGCTATCGGCAGCCAGCAGCAGGGACTCTCACGTCCATGCCATGGATATGTTCGTCATAATTCGCAGACGGCGGGCATCTCCGGCATTTTGAGATGACACATCTCCAACGCATGTATTGCCTGTTCGCATTGAATAACATAAATTACTTTTACACTGTATAGCCAGCGTGAACCATGTCGCCATGACGGCTTACGGGTACTGAATCAGTCATTCGACATGATCCATCCAAATCTGGCAGGCAAAGAAGGTTCATGTGCCTGCCGGAACATCACAGGATTGCCGTACATGCCGAAATCCCCTTTGCTCCCATTGCCGCTGGACCATGCGGTTTTTGAATTCTTCGATTCTCTTTCCGAAGCTGTCTTTCTGATGAATCCGAAAGGCACGGTCCTTGAAGCAAACTCCATTTTTGCAGAAAGGTTCGGCAAACATCCCACCGAGTGCGTCGGCATAAATGCCTTTGAGATGATGTCATCCGGCACAAACCGGCCGGATATGGCTGCAACATGGAAGACAAGGGTGGAGAAAGTTCTTTGCCAAGACAAGCAGCTCGTGTTCAAGGATAAACAGGGCGAAAAAATCCTCCACACAACCATCCACCCCGTCAACTCCGGCGACGTCGATATCACCTGTTTACTCGTCTCCATCAGGGATATCACTGAACAAAAAGGCTCTTTACGCCAACAACACCAGGCGTGCCTTTTCAGGGAGCTTATCGATGTATTGCCCGGCTTTGTTTTCATCATGGACTCTGACGGGCGCATGATCAGCTGGAACCACTATACGCGAGATATTATCCTGGGAAGGAATGAAACAGAAATGTATGGCACCTGTGCATTGGTTAACATTCATCCTGACGACAGGCCGCTCTTAAAGGAAAAATTTCTTGACGTCCTGAAACTTGACTCCGAACAGACAGTCGAAGCAAGGGTAAAGTTCCATGACAGAATGGAATATGTGCTCCTGATGCTCACCGGACGCAAAATCGTGATCGACGGCAAGAATTCCGTTCTGGCTGTCGGAGTAGATTTGACTGAGCGCAACCGTTATGAAAACTCGCTCAACAAGAAGAATACGAAGTTCAACCAGGCACTTGAGGCTGCACTCGCCGGTGTTTGGGAGTGGAACCTCAGTACCAATGAAAACATCTGGTCTGACGAAATATGGCCATTATACGGCCTGAAAAAAGGCGAAACGCCTCCCTCCTTCGAGCTCTGGAGTAGCACTATCCACCCCGAGGACAGGGAGATGGCAATCCGGACCATGACCGAGGCGGCGAAAAACGAATCCGACCTGAATCTCGAATATCGTGTCTATAGTCTGGATGGTTCCACCCGATGGCTGATGGTACGGGGAAAGCCACTTCATGACAACATCAGCAATGCAGCCAGCTATATCGGCACGGTCATTGATATAACCGAACGAAAAAAGCTTCTGGAACAGCTTCGCAACAGCGAGACTAAATACCACTCGCTATTCGAAAACATACCGAAAGGCATCGCCTACTGCCGGATGATATATGAAGAGGGCTCACTTGCAGATTTCGTCTACCTGGACGTAAACCCTGCTTTTGAAAGCCTGACCGGCCTCGTGAACGTGATCGGCAAACGCATGAGCGAAGTATTTCCCGGTGTTCAGCACTCCTATGAAGAGTTATTCCAGATTTACAGGCGGGTTGCTCAATCAGGTAAATCAGAGCAACTGGAGTATTATGTCGAAGCTCTCAATCAATGGCACTCCATTTCAGTAGCCAGTCCGGAAAGAGACTATTTCATTGCGATATTCGACGTCATTACCGAGCAGAAAAAAGCCGAGAAAGAAATTCTGGAGGACAAGGCAAAGCTGGAGGCTGCCCTGGCAAGCATGACAGATGCTGTCTTTTTTTCAGATACCGAGGGTCGGCTCATCGATTTCAATGAAGCCTTCGCTACTTTTCACCGGTTCAAGAGCAAGCAGGAGTGCTCCAGGAACTTCTCCGAATATCCTGAGTTCCTTGAAGTATTCATGGAGAACGGCGAGCCAGCCCCCGTCAACCAGTGGGCTGTGCCGAGAGCGCTCAGGGGGGAAACGGCCATGCATGCAGAGTACACCATGCGACGCAAGGACACCGGAGAGACCTGGGTGGGAAGCTACGGCTTTGCCCCTATTCATGACGATGATGGAAAGATCGTCGGATCGGTGGTCACCGGACGAGATATCACCGATCAGAAACTCACGGAGAACGCGCTAAGGGAAAGTGAAATCAAGTTCAGGAGCATATTCGATCACTCCCCTGTCGCAATCGGCATCGGTGACTTCGATCAAGCCCGGCTGCTCGAAGTCAATGCTTCCTGGCTGAGGTTCTTCGGATATTCGAGGCAAGAGGTCCTCGGTCGAACATTGGCCACGCTCAGACTGTTCAGGGACATAGAAGACCATAAGACGATCGTCAAAATCTTCAAAGAACAAGGCAGGGTTGTCAACAGACATGTTCAGCTCCGGAAAAAATCTGGAGAGCTCATGAACATCCTGCTTTCTGCCGAAAACATATCAATGAACGGTCGTCCATGCATTCTTGTGATGATGATGGATATCACCCAGGGAAAACGGGCGGAAGAGGAGCAGGAGAGACTGCAGGCGCAGCTTTTGCAATCACAGAAAATGGAGCTTATCGGACAGCTTGCCGGAGGTATTGCCCACGACTTCAACAATGTGCTCGCAGCGATTCTCGGCAATGCAGAGCTGCTTCTTGAACAGGTTGAGGAGTCAAACCCACTGATCAATCACATAAAAGATATCCACAAATCAGCCATCCGCTCGATTGACCTGACCCGCCAGCTGCTCGCGTTCGCCCGAAAACAGACGACCCAACCAAAAGTACTTTCACTGAACAGCGAGGTCGAAACCCTTCTGCCTATGCTCAGGCGCTTGATCGGTGAATCGATTCGAATCCATTGGCATCCCGATTCCTGCAATACCTTCGTTCGCGCTGATCCTTCACAACTCGACCAGATACTGACAAACCTGAGTGTCAACGCACGCGACGCCATTAAGGAGAGTGGGACGATAATCATCGAAACCGGAACAGTTCATGTCGGACAGAGTGATTGTGCTGAAGGCCACCCATGCCAGAGTCCAGGCGATTATGTCCGTCTTTCCATAACCGATAGCGGAAGCGGCATTGACACAAATACCCTTCCGCATATTTTCGAACCGTTTTTTACTACAAAGGAGATCGGAAAAGGTACAGGACTTGGTCTTTCGACAGTCTACGGGATCATCAAGCAGAACAACGGCTATCTTGACTGCAGGACTGAACAGGAAAAGGGTACTACGTTCAGCATTTATCTGCCGCGTCTTCAGGAGCCAAGAAAAAAAACGGTATCTGACGTATCCGGTCCGATACAGCAACAGCCGACTGGCCAGACGATACTCCTCGTTGAAGATGAGCCCCAGTTGCTGAATCTCACCCGTCGAATCCTTGAAAACAAAGGCTTCACAGTGCTCGCAGCCCTTGATGCCGATACTGCCATTTCCCTGGCGGAAAATCATGGCAATCATATAGATCTACTGGTAACCGACATCACTCTTCCCAAAATGAACGGCGTCCTGTTGAGCGAAAAGATACATTTCGATAACCCTGAAACGAGTGTTCTTTTTATGTCAGGTTACACAAGCGGTACAATCGCCCAAGGTGATCAGGGTGATGTGAGAAACAACTTCATTTCGAAGCCGTTCACCATCAAAGATTTCCTGGGCGCCGTGTACAGGTCGCTGAGCTCGTCATCCGCCCCTCTGGCCGGCAAAACGAGTTAAAAACAAGCAGATGGATTTCCTGAACTGATCGGCCGGATGATTGATGGAGGATGCTGTACATCAAAGCACTGATTGCTGTTGCATAATTTGCGGAGAGTGTGCATCATATTTGTCGGATGCGGATCAATCTGCGCTTGTCAATCAAGCAGGTATACGACCCCATTCCGTTTCTCTTCAACCCGGTTACAGCCAAAAGAGTCTCAAATTCTGCATTTCTGGACCATGAAAGCTTTTATCAGAATATTTCTGCTGTTCGTCGTCATTGCGGGCGCCCTGAGTGCGACGCTTTATCTCGGACTCGGTGCCATGGTCTCGTTGTACTCATCCAAACCGGAAAAAGTCGACGTCATCGTCATACTTGGAGGCGACGGCGGACTCAGGGTCAAAAAAGGGGCTGAGCTTTACAATGCTGGATATGCGGGAAACATTCTGCTGACAGGAATCGACAGCCGCTATTATCGGCCAAGCCACCCAAACTGGCGAGAACGCAAGCTCATGGCACTCGGTGTGCCGAAAGAAGCCATATGTGTCGATACCTGGTCCGAAACCACCTGGGAAGAGGCTGAAAACACTGCGGAAATGATGGACAGAAACAGCTGGAAAAAAGCGATCGTCGTGAGCGACCCGCCGCATATGCTCCGCCTCCATCAGACATGGAACAAGGCTTTCGCCGGTTCATCAAAACGATTCATCCTTGTCCCCACGAAACCGGAGTGGTGGAACACCCTGCTCTGGTGGCAGAACAGCACAAGCAACAGATTCGTGCTCAGTGAAATCAAGAAGAATTTGTTCTACTCGATCCTTTATTACTGACCCTCAAGACTCGGGATCAAGCTCTTCATCACCCTGGACAGGAACGGTTGACAACACCTGGCCCGGAGAGGGCGCTGCGTCCCCCGGTGAGAGGAAAAACCCTTATCTGTGTAGCGATGCGCTCCTTGAGGGCCGGGACGTGCGAAATGATGCCAATGAGCTTCCCCGTTTGCTGAAGGCCTGAAAGGGTTTCGAGAGCCGTTTCAAGAGCATCTTCGTCGAGGGTGCCGAAACCTTCGTCGAGAAAAAGAGAGTCGACCCGGACGTTTCGGCTCGACATCTGGGAGAGGCCAAGAGCGAGGGCAAGGCTGACAATGAAACTTTCGCCGCCGGAAAGGTTACGCGTCGAACGCACCTCCCCGGCCTGCCACAGGTCGATCACACTGAGCTCAAGCGGCTCTGCCTGATCACGAACAAGCAGATAGCGGTCAGTCATGCCCACAAGTTGGCGGTTGGCATGGGCGATCATGATCTCGAACGTGAGACCCTGGGCGAAGTTGCGGTACTTCTTGCCATCGGCCGATCCGATGAGCTCGTGAAGAGTGTCCCAGCGACGACATTCGGATTTCTGGGCATTGACAGCCTCCGCTTTCTGCCGCTGCTCCCCTACCGCCCTCTCATTGTCTTCCAGTTGCCGTATGATGGCCCCGATCTCTCCCCGGACTTCGCGAATATCTTCCTGAAATTGTTCAATCCGTGCCGCAATTTCATCGGCAGCCATGACAGTAAGTCTACGTTCGCGCTCCTCCTGAAGCCTCGCCGCACGATCGTTTCTACGGGATGCTATATCGACGGAACGCCTTTCGAGCCCTGATGCAATCTGCTCGATCCGCTCCCTTTCCGCCTCAGGAAGTCGCGCTCCGAAAAAGGTCGCTTCATCAGGAAAGCCTTTCTGCTGCAGTTCCCTGCAAAATGTATCCTCGAATCTCCCGAGGTCGTTCTGGCGCCCCTCGATTGTACTCCGCAAATCCTGCACCGCAGTATCGAGCACGACGAGTTCCTGGCGGGCACGGGCTCTTGCTTCACCGGCTTCGTCGAGTGCATCGCGTGCCTGCTGTACATTGCTGTCGAGACGCTTCTCTTCGGCAGCAGGATCTTTCGCATTAAAAAGGCTGCTGCGCTCGCGCGTGTCGATTTCGATGCCATCGGAGGCAGCAGAAACGGCTGCCTGCTTCGCAGAGAGATCCTTTCCCAAGGTTTCGAGTTGCGCTTCAAGGCTCTTCCACGAAGCTTCGCTGGTTTGCAGGTTACGCTCAAGTCTCCTGCAACGGTCAGCTTCCTCCTGCCATCGGGTGCTTCTGGCCGCAAGTGCCTCAACCAGGCTATCGAGATCGGAAGTATCCTGCCCCGCATCGTAAGGCTCGATCATCCCGAGCAGCGATTTCCGCCTGGCCTCGCACTCCCCGATCGCTGAGGCGTGTTCCTGTTCGATGCGAACAAGTTCAGCATGGAGTGTCCGGAGGCTCTCATCGGCCTGTTCGACTTGGCGTTCAGCTGCGTTCGAGGCTTCCTGCCTTTGCTGCAAGTCGGTTTCAGCCGTGCTTATCTGCTCCTCGATCGTTTCGATTTTTTCGATCCGGGCGGCAAGCTCCCCAAGCTTGTCTGCCCCTTCCTTGAGAGCACTGAGCACAACAGGCTCTGCCTCGCGAGCAGGAATCGTAATAGCCGCAGCACTCAGCAGTTCGAGGCAACGACCCACCTGCATTTCACGCATGTCGGCAAGTTCGGTGCGCCGCTGCTCCATCTGCTCGATCCCCTTCCTGCATTCGGCGATAACGATTTCATGGCTTTTGAGCGTAACGGCCTGCACCTGAACCGCTTGTTTCGCCTTCTGGAGCTCCTGATCATCATCGTCCGGAAGACAGACCTCTGCGTCAGCATATGGATGATGGGTCGAACCGCAAAGAGGGCAAGGCTGGCACTCTTTGAGCCGCTGCCTCTCATCTTCAAGGCTGCGAACCCTTGCTGCGAGCCTCACCCGTTCCTCTTGTGAGGTGACTTCCCGTTCAGCCATGACCAAAAGCTGGCGAGCATGTTCCAGCAGGACTCCCGTATTAGCTCCTTTGTCCCTGAGAGCCTCGATGCTGGTGGTGATATCGGCGATTTTCGGCGCGAGTTCCTTGCCGGATACATAAAGGGCCGCAATCTCCTCAAGCATGCGCCTGCGCTCCTTCATCGCTTCGAGCTCAAGGCGCAAAGACTTGAGGGTCGAGCCCCCAAGTTGCAAGGTGAATGACGCCCTGAGTCCGTCGAGAAACTTACGGGCATCGTCCAGCCTTGCCTTTGTCGCAGCGGCAGCGGGTTTGAGGGGCGCCGTTTCGTCACGCAATTTCTGAAGCGCAAGGCTGGCAGCGGAAACTCCGGAAGCAGCGACAGCTTCCCTTTGGCTGGCTGGGTGAAGCTCGTCGAGGGCATGTTGTATGCCGGACAACCCAATGACAAGCGCAGCATCAGCACAATGTTCGGTCTGCCACAATTGCAATTTCTGCAAATCACCCCGGGAAGTTTCGAATACTGCGCTGGCGACGTTCCGATCACTTTCAACCTGCCGATGCCGTTCAGCGAGAGCTTCAAGCTCCTGCTTCTGGATGTCGAATGCACTGAGCTTCCCGGATATCTGGGTATCGAGCTGCCGGACCTTTGAAATTACAGGTCGGGCGGCAGCAGCCTCTTCAAGTGCAGATCTGAGCTGCGTATCGAATGTTTCGTATCGGATTTCGGCTTCCTGCAAAGCAGCCGCCATTGCAGGACAAAGGGCCTCCTTCGCGGAAAGCTCCATGGTATCACGCTGAAGCTCGCCTCTAAGCATCTGCAACGGGGCGAAAAGATGCTCAAGAGCCGCCGCGCTTCGGGCAAGGGCAAGACGTCTCGCGTCCGGCAGGAACACCTCGCACTCGGCATTATGTGCGGAAGCCTCATGGTCTATGCCGACAAGGGCCTCTTCGAGCCGGGCAATCTCCTGAAGCCAGCGAAGCCCAACCGAAGCCTCTTCGGCATGCCCTGAAAGTTCCCGCTCCCTATCGAAACAACGCGCACGATCGCTTTCGAGCAGATTCAGCTCATCCTCACCAAGCAGCCGGACGGCATTGCTTTCTGCCTGGAGCAGCTCCAGTTTCGTGCGCTCGGCCCGTTGACGCTCATGCACCTTCATGGAGATCGTCGAGTAGATCTCTGTGCCTGTGATCTGCTCAAGCACCGGGGCCCGACGATCGGGTTCGGCCTGGAGGAAGGCCGCAAATCCGCCCTGGGCAAGCAGCATGGATCGCGTGAAGCGGTCGAAATCCATGCCGGTGCGCTCCTCTATGGCCTGCAGGGTCTCCTGTACCCTGGCCTGGATGACTTCGCCTGTAACAGCGTCGGATATTTCATGTTTCTGGGCCTGAAGTTCGCCTTCAGGACGGCGCCGCGAGCGATGCTGGCTCCAGCGGCAGCAGCAGGTGCCGGAGGAAGAAGCAAAGGTGACCTCTGCGAAACACTCTCCGGTGTGGCGCGACATCAACTCATTGCTGCTTTTGGTGATCTTGCCAAGCCTTGGGGTCTGGCCGTAAAGCGCGAGGCAGATCGCGTCAAGAATGGTGCTCTTGCCGGATCCGGTCGGCCCGGTTATGGCGAAAATACCGTCTGAAACATATTCCGGCCTGGTAAAATCGATCACCCATTCGCCCTGGAGTGAGTTAAGGTTCTTGAACTGGAGCCGAAGAATTTTCATGCACGCCCCCCCTCTTCGGACATGGAATCCTCTTCGTCGATCGAACGAAGCACTTCACGATAGCACTCCATCAACATCGGTCGAAACGACTCTTCCGTGCCACGAGCATCAAGGCAACGCAGAAACACCGCTTCAGGGTCGAGCTGTTCGAGCGTCTCGTTTTCGCTGAGCTGCCGAAGGGCATCACGCACCGATCGGCTGCTCCGGATGCGCCGGATTTCGAGGAGGGAACCGTCTACGGCCCCTTCGAGCACCTCCTGCACGGCCGATGCCGGCTCATCGCCCCGGTACTCGATTTCGAGCCAGGCTGAGCTCCCGGACGCCCTTAGGGCAGCGATGGATGCAGTCAACTCATCGAGACTTCCGGACAGGCGTTCAAGAGGCTGGAAACAGGGCACAGGAATCTCTGTGATCCGGGGAGCACGGCCCTCGAAATCAACCTGCAGCACCAGCTTACGCTGGCCGGATTCGCCGAACCCCATAGGAATCGGAGATCCGCTGTAACGCAGATGTTCTGAGCCGCCAACCCGTTGCGCCACGTGCAGATGGCCGAGCGCCACATAATCGATGGGGTCAGGAAACGCTGATGCGCCTATCCGGGCAAGCGAACCGACATAAATCTCCCGCACGCCGTCTCCATCAACCGTCGTGCCTCCTGCCGTGAAAAGGTGACCTGTAGCTATAATCGGGATCTCTCCTCCGATATCCTTCCTGCGCTCATCGGCAAGCTGTGAGACTTCGGCATAGTGTCGTCCGACCCCCTCGACCAGCTTGCGGTTCTTGTCCTCCATGCTCTCCCCAGGCTCGACGCTTCGGATATCACGGTCCCGAAGATAAGGCACGGCGCAAACCACAGCTTCCGGCCTGCCCTGCGCATCGCGAAGCACCAGCACTTCATCCTCAGGATTGCCGGTCACGGAACCAATCACATGCACGTCGAGCTCGCGCAGTAGCACCTTCGAGGCGTCAAGAAACGTAGGAGAGTCGTGGTTGCCGCCGATCACGACCACATGGCGGCAGGAGGAGCGGAATACGCGCTGCAGAAACCGGTAATAGAGCTCCTGGGTTCGGTTGCCGGGTGTCGTGGTGTCGAAGATATCTCCCGCCACGAAAAGCGCCTCGATACCCTGCGTTTCAATGAGCCCTGAAAGCCAATCCAGAAACGATTCGAACTCCTTGTGACGGCTGCGACCGTAAAGGGTCCGGCCAAGGTGCCAGTCTGATGTATGGAGGATTTTCACTTGGTGGCGCCGGTTCTCAGGTTCAGGGTTCGACAGGGCGACAATGCGCCCTTATGAGCCATGATACGCAAAAGATGCGACTTACGCTACCCGGCATCGGGAGCTTGCGGATGCCTCGCTTTATGCTTCTTCCGGAATCTTCGTGATCAATGGTTATGCTTTGTATTGTAAAGTTCTTTGTCGCAAAAATACAACAGAAAGGGAAACAATCAGGAGTGCCGTTCTCCTGAATTCCATCACCCCTCTTCGGGTTCGTCCACGCCTTCAGTATCGATCATCTCAATGGGAAGTCTTTTCGAAACCTTTGCACCAAGCCTGCGGATCTCCTCTGCACGGCCGGCGAGGTTGCCGCGGCCTTCGGTAAGGCGTTTCAGGGCAAGATCAAACGAGTCCGAGACCCCTGTGAGTTTTTTTCGCGCTTCAAGCATGGCGTCGGCCACAAGCACTACCTGATCGTAGATCTTCCCTGCCCTGTCGGAAATCAGTTCTGCGTTGCGGTTCTCGTTTTCGCGCCTCCAGATCTGGGCGATAAGCCTGAGGGTAATCATGAGGGTGGCCGGCCCGGTTACCACGACGTTTTTCCCGGCAAGCTCGTAGAAAAGCCCAGGGTCTGCCTGCATGGCCGCCTGATAGGCCGGTTCGAGAGGAATGCACAAGATGACGAAATCGAGCGTGCGGTTTCCCCTAAGGGCCGCGTAGTCCTTCTTTTCGAGCTCGGCCACGTGCCGTCGGACCGACCTGACGTGCTCCTGCAGGGCCTCGTTCCTAAGGCTCCCATCCTCCTCCGAGCACCAGCGTTCGTAAGCCGTCAACGACACCTTGGCATCAACGATAACCGCCTTGTCACCCGGCAGGTGCACCATGAAGTCCGGCCTGACAAGCCGTCCCTCCTCCGTTCGGTCGCTCTCCTGCACAGTGTACTCCCGCCCCCTGACGAGCCCGGAGGCTTCGAACATGCGCTCAATGATCAACTCACCCCAGTCCCCCTGCTTCTTGCTGTCCCCCTTGATGGCACGGGCAAGATTATTGGCATCTTCGCTCACACGGCTGTTAAGCTCCTGGAGCTGGCGAACCTGTTCAAGCAACCGTGCGGAGAGTTCGGTGTCGTTGCGGTGCACCTCGTCTACACGCTGGCGAAAAGAGTCGAGCTGCAGCCTGAAGGGTTCAAGAAGGCCATTGAGCCGCTGGCGGTTCTGTTCAGAAAGTGCCGAACCCCGCTCTTCGACAATACGGTTGGCCAGGTTCTCGAAGGTCGCCTGCAGGCGGGCTTCATTCGACTTCAGGGCTTCTGCGGCACCAGCTCCGGCCTGGCGCTCATGATCGAGTGCGGACTGCAGTCGGGCGTTGTCGATCGCCAGACGCTGAACCTCCCGCTGGCTGCGAAACAGCAGATACCCGAGGACGAGTAGCAGAACAATGAGCAGAAGAGGAATGAGGGCTTCGGCCATGGCAACAGGAATTTTGGTTGTTCCTTGAAAGTACTTCGGAACATGCAACTGCACAAGGGTTTACGGACAATGCGGACACGCTCGGGGGCGAATCTCGATAATGTCGTCCCAATTGGTCGTGTAGTGCGGCGAAAGACGTTCCTGTCGTTGCTTCCAGCCGCTCGAAGCGTCAGCGGCGATCCGGAGGGTGCCCTGCCCGTAACGTGAGTTGACCGCATCAAGCGCCAGCATGAGCCTTGCCGATGCCTCCTGCCGGGAATCCTCCTGTACGAAAAGTGTCGGGGCCGGACCGGCATCGGCAAGCGGAATGAGGCCGCCGAGAATCACGCCGGCTTTCTTGTAGCTGAATCCCGGTTTGAAGATATCGCCAAGAACGGCTTCTGCTGCCCTGACAATGGCAAGCGTGTCCTGCGTCGGAACCGGCAGGGCTACAGTCCGCGTGCCCCAGTAGCGGTGCGGCCGTTCTTCGAAGGGGCTTGTACAGGCAAAAACCGTGACCATCCCGGCGACCTCCTCCTCGCCACGGAGCTTCAGGGCGCACTTCGTGGCAAAATTTGCCACCGCCTGCTCGAGTCCGGCCTGATCCGTGATGGCGGAACCAAACGAGCGAGAGGTGCAGATGCTCTGCTTTGCAGGCCGCACCAGTTCGAGGGGCAGGCACGACCGGCCATTCAGCTCAGCCTGCACGCGTGCGCCCGTTATGTGCAGGTGCCGGCGCACCCAAGGGGCAGGCGCATCAGCCAGGTCGAGGGCCGTCCTGACGCCGTTAAGGTTCAGAAACTCAGTGTGCCTGCGACCGATGCCCCAGACATGCTCCACGGCCATCGCTGCCATGGCAGCACGAGCCTCCGATTCATCGTGGAGGATAGTGACTCCCTTGAAGAGCGGATCCTTCTTGGCCATGCGGTTGGCCAGCTTGGCCAGGGTCTTGGTCGGGGCGATACCGACGCTGACAGGAATGCCTGTGCTGCGGCGCACGACCCGCAGTATTGTCCGGGCATGCTCCTCGATGCCGATCAGGCCGAACCCGCTCAAATCGAGGAACGCCTCATCGATCGAATAGACCTCCATGCCGGGCACCAGTCCGCCGAGCGTGTTCATCACCCTCGACGACATGTCGCCGTACAGCGGAAAATTAGCCGAATAAACAGCGACACGATGATTGACGAGAGTATCGCGGAACTTGAAGGCCGGCCCGCCCATCGGCAGACCGAGAGCTTTGGCCTCGTTCGATCGGGCGATGAAGCAGCCGTCGTTGTTGGACAGCACGACCACCGGGCGCCCGTTCAGCGCAGGGTTGAACACCCGCTCACACGAAACGTAGAAGTTGTTGCAGTCGACCAGTGCGTACATAAGCTTGAGCCCGTCAGCTCACCTGGCCTTGTGGATGACGTAGGTGACGATGCCCCAGACCTGAAACTCGCTCTCCTCGCTGATGCGGATGGGTTTGAACTCGTGGTTGGCCGGCACAAGGTAGAGGCCGTCTTCAGCCTTCGAGATGCGCTTGACGGTAAACTCCCCATCGAGGAAGCAGACCGCGATGTCGCCGTCCTTCGGTTCGAGCGACTTGTCGATGACCAGGATGTCACCGTCCTCTATGCCGGCATCGATCATGGAACATCCCTTCACGCGGCCATAGAAGGTGGCGTTCGGGTGACGGACCAGAGCCGTGTTCAGATCGAGCTTCAGTTCGAGCAGGTCTTCAGCCGGCGATGGAAATCCTGCGGAAATGCAACTCGAAGCCATCGGCAGCTCAAGCCTTGTAGTCAGGTCGGCCGCATAAAAATCCATGCGGGGCGTATTGCAGATTCGGGTCAGCTTCATGGGTCTATGGCCGTTCAGTGGATGCCGGAAAACATTACAGGCAAAGTATGAAAAAAAGTCATAACAACCGGGGCCGCCCAGAACGGCCAACCCCCTTGCTGTCGCGCCGGCATCAAAATAAAAACCCGGGTTTGCCGCCCGGGTCTCATCACGCTCTATACACCATTGTCCTTATTGCCCACCCATTACATGACAGGACCGATCCCCCTTACAAGGTTACGAACATCAATAATATCCTGAGACCTGTCGGAGGCAAGTTTCACCCTGATCAGGTGGTTCAGGCTGATAAAAGGAATTAACAGACCATCAAAGTTCATCATCTGCCGCTCCTCCCATGCATCATCAAAAGTGACCCCCCTGGTCGACAGCATATCGTCGATCCGTACCGGCGGCGAACCCATCTGAAAAAAATGACCCTCCTGACAGAAATCCTCTACGCTCAGCCCTGCCAGCGGAGCACCAAAAGTCTTGAGTGCACCGAACAGGGCCTCCACATTGCCCCCATTCCGGGCAATCCATATATCTATATTGCTGGTATACCGCCGACCGGAATAAAGCATCACGGCACAGCCTCCGAAAATCATGTACCGCACCTTGCGCACAGCAAGCAGCCCAAGAAATTCGATAACGTCAGGTCGGGCCAGCACCGACCCGCTGAAATTATTCATCATGGAAACTCAGCAGGTTTCACTGTCGCTTTGACTGAACAGGGCATCCATTAAAGGTGATTGATCCCAGCTTCTCTTCAACAGGACAAAACAGTCATTTTCGAATGAACCGGGATGGTTAACAACGTTGACTTATCTGTCGCGGATTATCTTATCGAAACCACATTCTGCCCGTTCAAGCTTAAAACCGGCTTGACTTTCTTGCGAACCTTAGATACGCCCTCAGCCATAACCTCCTGTAAAACACGGCAGGTTTTTCCGATATGTTCTTCTTCGAGCGTAGGATGCACCAGGAACGCAAGGCTGGTTTCACCCAGTTCCCTTGCGACTGGCATAGGCTCTTCAGGCCTCCAGGGAGTACCATCAAAAGCCTTTTCAAGATATATTTCCGAACAGGAACCAGAGTAACAGGGAACCCCTCGATCTTTGATACAGGCCATTATCCTGTCGCGATCCCAACCAACCTTCAACGCAGCAGGATCTACAAACACATAACACTTGTAGGCCGCATGCTCCGCCCACCCGGGAACAGCCGAAACACGCAATCCGCGGATCTGCCTTGCGGCTTTCCATATCCGTCCTGCGTTATATTGCCTTCTGGCTGTCCACTCCTCCATCTTTCGTAATTGTATCCTGCCGATCACCGCCTGCATTTCCAGCATTCGGTAATTGGAACCGAACGATTCATGGAGCCACCGAAATCCCGGCGGATATTCTTTTTTGTATACAGTTTCCCAGGACTTACCATGATCCTTGTACGACCACATGCGCGACCACAGATTGCGGTCACTGGTCGTCACCATACCACCCTCCCCGCCTGTGGTCATGATCTTGTCCTGACAAAACGACCATGCTCCGATATGCCCTATGGTTCCGACTGACCGACCCCTGTAACGGGCGCCGTGGGCCTGCGCACAGTCCTCGATGACGAACAGGCCATGCGCTTCGGCCAGATTCATGATCGGATCCATATCGCAAGGCATACCAGCCAGATGGACACAGATAACTGCCCGTGTACGAGAGCTCAATACCCTGGCAATCGATTCGGCAGTTATGTTCTGTGTATTGCGGTCCACGTCGGCAAAAACCGGCCTCGCCCCAACAGCAACGATACTTGATGCTGAAGCGATGAACGTCCTGGGAGTGACGATCACTTCAGCACCCGGCCCGAGCCCCAATGCACGCAGGGCAACCTCAAGGGCCAGCGTGCCGTTGGCAATGGATACCGCATAACGGGCCCCGGTCCATTCTGCAAACTCTTTCTCAAACCTTCGGCACTCCTTGCCTGTCCAGTAATTGACCCTGTTGGAAAGTAAGGTATCGGAAACAGCCATGGCTTCTTCCATCGAGAACATTGGCCATGACGGAAATATTGTATCAAGCATATATGGTTCAATTGAGAAGGGGGAACGAAAATACGCCAGGACTGCACGGGATTCTGATCTCAGTGCAAACGCATGAACCTGGTCACTTTATTTATTATCCTGTACCCCATTCACAACTTTGTACAACTCCTACAACGTATCATTCGCATACTGTTCAACATTATGCGATCCAACCCATTTATTAATCTCATAAACAATATTATCCCAAACGAATATCTCAAGTTTTGACCATGACAATGTTGGTTGATATAAAATCTCAGTCACTCCACCGTCATAAGCAAACATATAGGAAACAACAACTCTTATTCTTGAAGTACCCCAAACATCTTATGGCGTATTTATTTTTTCGAGCCATTCTTTTCGCCAAAACATAAAACAGGAACGGTCACAGCGACCAAATAATGTGGTCCCCTCGCATGTCACACCCTCAAGTAAAATTAAGCCTTTACATTTTTTTACCCGAAGATCTCGCTCATCAACAAATCGCTCCATTGGCTTCAGGACACGTTGAACGGTACCACAATAAGGAGTCATGATATCAGCCATAAAGGCACATCCTCTCGACTGTCCTAAATGGTTAAGGGTTGCCTCAATTTCTTCTTTGGATTTCACCCGAACCAGGTCACCTGCCATCAGGGGCTCAGTTTGAATATCAGTGACCAGCCCCGGAGTAGAAGTATTATTTCCTGTCAGGTTTGAAAACCAGTCAATAGCAGCATTGACTTTCTGATGAAGGATCCTGTCCTGGCTTGGAGTCAGATGCCTTCTAATGGCCAGTGTTATATTTCTCACAAGTGATACCGGCGGGGTCTCTGCATTTCCCTCGGCAATACTGTTAAGACTGTCAAACTGGCATTCATTTGAGTTGATGGTTTCTCGTGGCATATCCATAGTAATCCACCTTCTTTAAATTATTTGGCTCATCGTAAAATTTCGTGGTAGTCCCGGGAGAAATCACAGCATCCGGTTATTGCCATGTAGGGTTTGCCACAGAAAAACATAATTCAGGTCCGGTGGCTCTGGAGGCCATGGAGCCCTTGCGCTGATACTTTATACAACTGGATCCTGCTGTCCAAGCCCTAGGGAAGTGCGCCGGTGATCTGGCGTTTGAAATAGTTCAGGATGTTGTCTGAATGGCGCTTCCGTAGCTCTGAGCTTGGTCATAGGTTTCAACCCTGACCGGCCTTTCTGCTGACACCAGTAGTTAAAAATGATACTCGCTCTGTCTCGGCATCCCAACCGCCAGAACTCACGCAACCTGTTCTTCATCGACCAGGCTTTTCCTGTTGCCTTGCTGCGTTCCGGGCACTCGACTTTTTTGCCGATGTACCCAAGTGAATCCCGATCTGAGTACCGGATATCGACAACCCGACTGCTGGTTCTCTACAAAATGATGGTTATCCCGATAACTGATGATAACGGGCACTGATGCCTTGCATGCGTTTAAGGATGGGAATTGCCAACTGACTGGATTTACGTAGGCTTATCCTTTATGCAAATTTCCCGTTAAAGTCCTCGAAGAACCATCTGTATAAGGAAGGTGTTATTGGACAGTGAACATGCAATCACTCCTGCTGACAGACGGTTTCCATGAGCAATGGGGTCCGATATACCGGAAAGAACGAGGTGGAACCTTGCTCAACTGCACCAGTCTGTGTCCGGTGAAGAAGGCTCAATGCATCGTATCGTTGTTTATCAATGATGATCCGCGAGGTGTAAAACTTTGCAAAATGTTTTGAAAAGCCGGATTTGAAATAGAAGAGCTTATCGTCTGCAGCGCCAACTCCCCCGCCAAGATGAAATATTCCGGCCCCAATTTCCCGATAAAACCGAACAGCGCCATGGACCACCAGTTTGTTGGGACTTGCACCGAAATGCTGCGCTGAAACTGAGGCCAGATGATACTGCACAATGTCATTCTGCTGAAAGAAAACTCCTGATGCCGCAGGAACTCCGTCCGGATCAAGGACCGTGTGCAGCTTTATACCATCGCCCAGCCCCCTGCGCAGCCGGTCGTAATATTCCCGGCTGAAATGATAGGCATGAGAAGCCTTCAACCTCGACATCGTCTGCTCATACATCCCCAGATAGTCCTCGAAATAGGACCAGTCATCCGCAACAAAACACCATCCTCCATCTGCCAACTTGTTGATCGAACTTCGATGGTCCCTCCTGGTACTCTTCCATATCTCTTCAGGAGACAGGTCCAGGGGAATGTAGACGGTCTGGCCATGGTAGACCAGATCCCCGAAAGATTCGCAGGCCTGAAGGCATGGTTCGGTTGTAAGCAAAGGATGAGAACGAAAAAACACTGCGATCACATTTTCCCTTCGCAGCAATCGGATCAGGGCGTCCACACCAGCCCACCACTCTTCTTCTGAACGGGCCGTGCTGAGAATGCTGGGATAACCATATGGAGAACATGCGTCAAATCCATTCTCATCATATGGTAGAGGACGGATCTGCAGAGGCACCCCGGTAACTATTCCGTCATGAACCACTATCGCCACCCGGATGTCGTCATCGCAGGTTAACCGGCAGGCATCGAGATAGCCGGGCAGATGATAGCTGTCCGAGGGCACCCGGCTGATCAGATCCAGCCATGCAGGGTCTTCGATATGAGTGAAATATCCGTTCATCACGATCAATCGGTTTTCATGGATGTTTATTGCAAAAGGCTTTCGGAAGCAAAGGCACTGCGCCGTTCTTCAGGAATCGGTCAGCCCCCCTCTTCTGCAGGTGGCACCGGTTATTGCGGCCGGATCTGTGGACGATAATCGGAAGATGAGAGGATTAGCCAAGCTGTTGGGGCTCGACCACTCAGGCTACAACATGATGATATCCGGCGGTCAGGTCGATTTCCCGGTGCGGGTGAATAAGGGCATCGTCTCGATATCACTGTACTCTTATCGCAACGATCCAGTACATCATCTGTCACTATCCTTCGCATTGCAGCGCCAAAAACATGTCTGGGTTCCCCGTGCCGAGAAAATCGCATACTCCTCAGTAAAGGACAACAGCTGCTCTGTAATGGCCTGAACTGCAGACTTGATGAGTTCAAATGGTTGCCTGGGCGGTACCAAAATGGAAAAACCGGTGCCGGCATGTGGGCTAAAAGTCCCAATGCTCCTGCGGTCCGGCACTTATCGCTCAATTCAGGGACTCCGTCATCATGTCACTGCCCACTCATGCACGGCATTGCCGATAATTCCGGCGATGCAGGCCATATCCTCCTCGCAGTACCGCATGTCGCAAGGAATCGAAAGTATTTTGCGGCTCAACATCTGATGCCGAACCGGAATACCGTCAATTACGGGCTCATGAAGCGGCCAAAGCACCGATGGATAGACATCCCTTTCCAGCAGGCGCATTCGAACGAAATCCCTCATATCAGGCGAATCGAAAACGATCAGGCAGGAAAATGGGCAAGAGCACTCCTCTGATTCCGGCTTCAGGAGACGAACGAACGGTACATCTTGAATAACCCTGCCAAATGCCCGGTAATTGTTCAGCCTTTTGCCTCTCCAGCTCCTCGTGGGAAAAGTGTTCAACAGGTTCCCGGACCAGACGCTGATCCCGGACGTTTCATTGGATGCGATATGCTCCTCGCCGAAACGGTAAAGTCGCATGTAGTCATCCTTGCAGATATCGTCTCCCATCAGGTATCTCTTTTTGAGAATCATGCCGGCCATTTTGTTCAACGAGGCATACGCACGTTCCGGCATGCACATCAGCTGTTCCGGAAGCGCTCTTTTGCGAGGAGACCATAAAACTGCGCCATCGGGTATCGGCAATGTCTTTCTCAATGATGCAACACACCAGTCCGCCGGGCTTTCAGAAGCCCATGTTGACCATGGGTCATGGGTATGGTCTTCGATCACGGCAAGCGCACCGTAGAGCTCCGTTTCCCTCTGCAACCTGAGCCCCATGAAATTCACGTTGAGCATGGCGTCGCCATCCCTGACGTTTCGAATGTCCAGGGCACAAGACTCATCGGTTGGACTGTCGTCATACAGTTCGATCGATATACCGGTGCTTTTAAGGCTTGCAACAACCTCCTGGCAGAAATAGCTCGGGACCCACAATCTTCGCCACCCAATCTCCTTTTGACCATAATTGAGCAATGAGCGCAACGCGTCGCGGCCTGAAGCGTAACTCCGAAACTCCTTATCCCACGGATTATCGGATCCGGAGCCTCCATCATAATCAAGCAAATAGTGTTCTGAACCGTACTGGTGTCGAATGGAATTATTTTTCCGCATAACAGGCATCCTCTTTTTATTGATACGGGCTCATTTCATTTCAGTCAAGGTTGATTTGCAGTTCCGGTATAATAATTGACCTCACAGGAATTCATTCCTCGTCGAAACAGAACATTGACGACTGTGATTAAAATTATTTTCATGTCCAGTCGAAAGCTCTGATGGTCGACATACCAGACATCAAGCTTGAATTTTTCATCCCAATTCAGTGAATTCCTTCCATTTACTTGAGCCCAGCCCGTAATGCCGGGCTTTACCTCATTCCGTCGTTGCTGCTCGGGTGTGTATAATGACAGGTATTGCATCAGCAATGGCCGAGGCCCAACGAGGCTCATATCACCCTTGAGCACATTCCATAGTTCTGGCAGTTCATCCAGACTTGTTGCACGAAGCTTACGCCCAAAGGGGGTGAAGCGCTCATTTTCTGGAAGAAGCTGGCCATCGGCTCCCCGCTCGTCGGTCATGGTGCGGAATTTCAGCATCAGAAACGGCCGGCCATCTTTTCCCGGCCGGATCTGCCTGAAAAGGACAGGCGATCCCAGCTTCAGACGAATCAGCAATGCCAGGAACAGCAAAACCGGTAAAAACAAAACGAGTACTGCCGTGGCCGCAACCAGGTCAAAAAGACGTTTAATCATAATGCCATAATGCTTTTATCAGTATATAAATGAAAAGGAAGCACAAGGACATCCAAAAAAACCACTCCTGGACATAAGATTATATATAATAATTAGATATCAGGTATTCTGAGATACAATAACCGTATTTTACTACGTTAACCCCCAGAATTCCCCGGCGATCATGACGACACTAATCCACTGGCCTGTTTGACGACCAGCATCTGATTGAAAAGCTGACCAGGCTCAAAGATCCGCTGGAGAAGCTGAACGAGGATATCGACGGGAACATCTTACGACCTATCATGGATGTGTTGTCCAGCTAGCCGCTGAGCAGCAGCAATACTGGCAGGCCTCCCTGTTACCATGTACTGATGTTCAAAATACTTGTCCAGCAGTGCCAGTACAGCAATGCTGACGATGCGGTTATATACCGGATCAACGATTAACTCAACTTCAGGCGATACCTTAGCATTCGTTCAAGCGATCGTGCTTTGGACAGCAGGACCGGCTGGTTGTTCCGGGAAACACTGATTCGCGAAAAGGTCGGCGGGGGCTTGTTATACTGAAACAACGAGACGCTTGACCGGCAGCAGTTTTATTCCCGGCTTGCCGGGACAGATCGTTGACGCCTGTTTCATCAAGGTTCCTTGTCACTCAAACGACAGGGCTGAGAATAACCGGCACAATAAGGGCTGACCCGCTTAAGCCTGGAAAGCTCAGCCAACCAGGATTCAGCAAAAAGATCATGATGCCGGATGGACCAAAAAAATGAACTACTACAGTTACAAAAATCAAAGCTGATCAGGATTCGATGCTCATCAGCACCCATGCGGGAAAAGACACCACAGTCCAGGATTCGCAGGTGCTGTGGCGCTGCCCGTTGCTTAAAATAAAATTTCGACAACAGCTGACATTATCAACCAACTAAATCAGCAGGCTCTTTGCAGAGTTTAATGGTAAAGGGACGTGCCCCAGTTTAACAGACCACTTGTTTTTGGAAACATTCCAGAAAGTGCGTCATGACGTCTGGAGTACTGTTGAGCCGTCATCCATCTGTTGAATTGCCAATACCCATGATGGTACATATTTCACAATTGATCTTTTTGACATCAAACCGGTGTTCGGCTATGAACCGGCTTATTTTACCCATATGCACGATCGCGTCCGGGTGCTCGACAAACCATATCATGCGCTCTGCCAAACCCTTAGCATCCTTTGGTGATACGAGAAACCCATTCTGTCCGGGCATCACCGTTTCTCGACAGCCGACATTGTCTGTTGTCAATATCGGACGTCCTGTCGACATCGCCTCCATGATGGTTCTCGGGAGTCCCTCGCCATAGAATGATGCAAGAACAAAGACATGACAGCTGCCGAGATATGGCCTGACATCATCGGTCACTCCAAGATATTCGATACATTTTGTATCATGCCACTTTTGTATTTCTTCGATAGGAATTCCGTCTGGAGATTGATCAGGAATTCCAAGAAGACGAAACAAAACATCGGGATATCTTTTTTTCACCAGACTGGCAGCTTCTGCATATATTCTAATACCTTTTTGGTTCAGAAGGCGTGCTATAGAAAGAAATACGATCGGTCTTTCAGGAAAACCGGTTGCCTTGAAATGGTTCAGATCGATACCAATGCCATCGATATGGACACATTTATTACTGGATACTATTTTATGTGAAAGAAACACGATTGGATCATCCTTATTCAGAAAAAATATTTTTTCTGCATTTAGAAGAGATAGCCTGTACATTTTAATAACCAATGCTTTGAGCATTGTACGCAAACGGGTATCAGAATTAAATGAAAACCCCAACCCCTCGATCATGGCATAAAAACGTGTTCCTGAAACAGCTCTACATGCTAGTCCTCCCCAAATTACCGGCTTTATCGTATATGCCAATACGACATCTGGCTCAATCCTGCTCAATTCTTTCTTAAGGAAAAGAAACGTCTGTGCATCTTTTAAAGGATTCACTCCTGATCGTTCAACAGGGTATGGTATGAATTCTGCCCCACAAGCTATTATTCTCTCTACGATTTCAGCTTCAGCCGGTGCGGCCATCGTTACTACATGATGACCTTTCGCAATCATTGACTTTATCAGTTCACCGCGAAAATAAACCAACGATTCAGGGTAAGCACCTATCAGAACTATCTTGGCCATTGACATGCCATTATTTATTTTCATATTCTCAACAGCGTCACTTCAATCAACGAGCGAAATCGGTTACTGTTGAATTTTTGAACCCTGTATTCAAGACTGTAATAATAGCAACACTTTCCCTCCAGCTTTCATCTAATTAAAATGAATGGGTAAGACTTGATACATATTCATATCCATTCATAACATATGAAAATAGACGAATCTCAAAAATAAACAACTGATCTTTTCGCCATAAGCAACGATAGAGATACAAATTTCAATATTCGGTATGCATCAAGCTTACCCAAAATATGAAAAGCATCGGAAACTGACCATGTCACAAGGTCACGTCATATCAAATATTCGATAAGAGCAAAATTGCTGTTAATGAATATTTTTAAAAAGCGTACGACAAGCTTCATCAATTATTATCTTCCCCTGAAAACCGCAATCAGCCGGACAATATAACCAATCAATAATTTGAACCTCCCTTTTTCAATCGTAATCGAAGGGTTCATGTGCTAAGATCATATTCCTGACACTGGAATCGCAACTATGTGACACACTCCTATCCACAGAAGTAAAATACTGCGCAAACAAACTCCCTGATGCTTCATTAGTTGAATCGCTCGAAGATTCGTCTACTGTTCTCACTTCGCGCCTGTACTCCTTGAAATAACGCCTCAAAAACAGGAGCGATAAACTGCGCACCGGCAGACGACAAATGCTCGGAATCAATATACAGTAATTTGTCATCTTTAAACACGCGATACGTTCCATCGCTCTGAAGAAGCATCTTGTCCGGGTACAATATCGAAACTTTTGTATTGTTGGCTATTTCTTTGAACAATTCATTGACTATCCTGTTCTGTTCAAGGTATCCGCTCCTTGTTGCAAGAGCATCTTTCAACGATTTATGCAAAACCTCATCAATAACCCTGTTGGTTCTATAAGCCATAATAACAGCACTTGGGATATTGCTCTCGAGATGTGGCACATCTGACACCAATATGACTTCCACGTTTTCTCGCAACAGGTCATCGACGGTTTTCTTAAGACGACACAAATCATTACTCTTATAACCACACCATGATGCAGACAGCAAGACATAACGTATTTCTGGATGTGACTTTACATAACTTATAATATGATTGTAATCAGATACTGTATACCCTATATTACTATTATTTGCCCTAACAACCGGAGGAGCTCCGGGTGAACCAAAAAAAATCCCTGCCTCATCGTATACGGAAGACATATTTGAAATAGCTTCAGAAATGGCATATGCGTGAGAATCGCCCCACAACAGAAAAACAGGTTCTCTGTTTATATTGCCTAGTTTTATATTTCTAACATTATCAGAAAAATTATTCCCTCCACCTTTCCATTTGCGCCACTTGGCCGGTGACCATAAAGAATCACTTTCGACTGCATAAATGGTATGGTTATCAGCAAATCTCGACGGCACCCCATCGTTAACATGAACCCATATTGCGATCAAAACTGTCAACCCCATCACCATTGCTGACGTCCTGAATAATACCATTCTCTGAGTAATGAGAGGCGCATCTCCCCTGAAAGGCTGTTCAATATATTTCCATGACAATACAGCAAAAACAAAAGCTATGACGATTATCATTACGGCCTCATATATCTCAAGATTGCGCATCAAATAATATCTTGAAAATACAAACAAAGGCCAATGCCACAAATAGAGAGAATATGATATAAGACCTATAAACGCAAGTAGTCTAACACCAAGCATTTTTGATACAAAAGACGTACCTGAATGTGCTGAAAATATTACAAGGGATGTTCCAAGAACAGGACATATAGCTCCATAACCAGGAAATGCGGTTTTTTCCCCATAAACAAATACGCTATAAAATATCAAACCAAGCCCAATAACAGATATTATATTCCTGACTTTTTCCGAATTGACCTTAAAAGAATCAACATAAACTATAACTGAACCTACTATAAGCTCCCAAGCCCTTGAGGGGGCAAAATAGAAAGCCGCCACCTTGTTCTCCTTTAATAGATAAACACTCAAAACAAAGGATGACAAGATCAATGCCAACAACCAAGGAACATACTTTCTTTTAAAATATTTGTACACCATGAACAATAATAGTGGATATACAATATAGAACTGCTCTTCCACTGCAAGTGACCATGTATGAAGCAATGGCATCTGTTCTGAAGGCATAATGAAATAATCTGCAGATTTCTTCCAGAACAGAATATTTGAAGAAAATACAGCTGTAGCGGCAATACTTTGAGTAATTTGATCAAAAGGTTTATGCTGATACAGAAATCCACCTATAAATAGCACAAACAACAACACGGGATATAATGCTGGAAATATCCTTCTGACTCTCCTCTCATAAAATCGAGCCACAGAAAATCGCCTTTTTTCAATATCTGTTTTAATAATTGATGTAATTAGATATCCGGAAATAACAAAAAAGATATCAACACCGACAAACCCGCCCGAGAAGACCGATATCTTGGCATGATAAAATATTATAACCAATACAGCTATAGCCCTTAGACCGTCAATTTCAGATCGATATTGCATTTTTTTGGGTATATTTATTGTTTCATCTAACCCTTTTAACACAAATCATCATAACAAGCCATTGTGGCCTGAAAGAAAATGTAAGCCTTAACACTACGAACTTGAACGAACGTGCCAGAAGTATATCTGATTCAATCCTGTAAGATTTTATTACAGGACCAGACAAGACTGCACCATACTTAAAGAGTTCATAACTATTCTCTATACAGGTATTCCCTGCATTAATAATCCCCATTTTCGGTTTCAACTTCAGTACGACGCTCTCAGCGCGATCTCCTTATACCCACCGGGAATATTCGAACATGTCAGGTTGCCATGTAGCTGAATAAAGATCCAAGACAAACACTTGTCAGAAAATTGCGATTAATCACACAATGATCGCTTATTTGAATCAATGACATCAAGATCCATTTGTAAAGGAAGTCCAGAGATTACGGTAATTTTCAACCATAGTTTCAAGACGGTAACACTGAACCACCTGCATACGACAAGCCGCTTTCCGCTGGTCCCAGCTTTCCTTGTCATTCAGCTCATTCATGGCCTGCTCCATCGCAATGCACAAGGCAACTGAATTAGATGGAGGAACTACCCAGCCACTCTGACCAACAATCAGCGAACTGTCACCGACATCAGTAGTGATGCAGGGCGTTCCGCAAGCCATTGCTTCGGCGACAGCATTCGGGAAAGCTTCGCCGTAACTGCTCGAAAGAACATGAATATCAAAACCGTTCATCAGCTCCGCGATATTGTCACGCTGTCCTGAAAGGATAATCCTGTCACGGACACCATTTTCTTCAAGAAGTGCCATAAGCATTCTGTTCGACTCTTCCATACCCTGTCCGACAAGAGCACATCGCCATGCCAAGCCACAATCCCCCTGGATCATCGACAATGCGGATAACAAGCTTTCATGATCTTTCTGGGGATCCCACCGTGCCACCATTCCAAAAAGGATTGTACGATCATCTATACCCCAAAGATCACGGACTCTTGATCGAGCCGCCAAATCGGGCATGAATTGACCAATATCGAAACCGTTCGGAATTACTGTCATATTTTTGCGTCGGTAACCTATCGACATATGAACACGAATAGCCTCTTGAGAACAACTGACGATTCCTACTGGAATGATACCAGAGAGGAGTGCGTTCAGGTGTAAAACAAAACGGGTAGCAACTGAGGTTTTATGATTGTGAATTGTTGAATTACGAAGTCCCCAGACAACATTTCTGCAGCCGGATAATCTAGCTATGGCACCACCCAGGAGATCTGCATGATATAACCATGTCTGTACGATATCGGGTTTAATGTGGAATATCAATCGGAAAAGCTTTTTCAAACCGTCAACAGTAATGCCACCTTGTGGAAATTCAAGAGTATGAAGCGGGATCCCGGCATGTGAAAGACTTCGACCATGGTGTCCCATGTCCATCAGTGAAATAACCTGATGATGGTTCTGATTATCGTTCAATACAAGCCTTATGAGCGCTCCCTGTGCACCTCCATTGGACAGGCTTGTAATGACATGTACAATTTCAAGTGGTTTTTTCAATGTGCGCAATTTTATGATTTAAATTGCCGCAACTGGTATCGATCATATATATAAATCATCCAGGCAAAAGGCAGAATAAGAACCTGCCACAGGTTTGACACATCCAGAATTCCAGCATGAAATGCGTATCGCCCCCATAGCAGCCTACATTTCCAACGGTAATACCTGGAATTATACATTGTACTACCAGACACGCTTGCATATAACTCTACCATAGGCCGGGCATCTCTGGTTTTATGAAGCAAAATCCTATCAGTCATACCTCCCGGCAAATATTCCTTACATGCAACAATCTTGCGAACGCACAAGCAATCATAATCTTCAGCGACTTTCGCCCAAATCAGGTATGTCGGAACCCTACGGCATCCCTGATCAATACTGTAAAGACATTTTTTTATTATATCGGTACAAACAACCTCCTTCAAATCCTTATCTACACCATAATCTGCTTTTATCGCAATAAAATTTGTCCGCTCTGTTATTGGTGGATAATTATCACATTTTTCGATACCGGAAATAAGCCTTGCCCCAAATACAACTGCCTCAACCATACGTTTTCCAATATTAGTGGCAGGCATATATTCCTTAAGAAAAGAAAGTATTATGGAAACCCCACCATCAACAAACCAATCGTCCGAGTCCATAATTATTGTATACATCCCGGACGCCAATATAATTGAATCATGTAAAGATTTCGCACGCCCATAATTTTCATGCCATTGATATACTATAGGGTATCCTACGCATTTTTTATACTCCATCACCATCCTACCAGTATGATCTGTCGACCCATCATCAACAATAACCAATTCAACTCCAACTTGTTCAACTGGAATACTATTTATAAGTCTCTCAAGCAAATCAGCCCTATTATATGTCGGAACACAGATCGACAAATATATATCCTCTTCTCTTTTCATACATTTCAACAAATCAACCTATATTCACATTAAAATGTAACATAATCAATCCGCCAAAACATAAGGCTTATAATACGGATCCTTTTTCCTTCGAATATGATACGCAAAAAATTGATCAACACACGGAATAAACATAAAAGGAATTAAAACCCAAGAAAAGTACATAACCCTATTATAAAAAGGAAACCAACTGAAAGTAAATCCTAATGCATTTGAAACAAGATAAATAAACCATAATTGTCGCCACACGGGATAAACATCAATAACATTTCGATAAAACCTGAACATATAAAACACAAAAGGAATTAAGGAAAACAATAAATACTTATACTTAAAACCCACAACGAAATCATCAGTCCCATCTGAAGACATAAACGCACTCAAATCAAGTCCTGAAAGAAAGAAGGAAAGATAATGATAAACATCAGCAACATATAATATCGCAGAAAGCGCCCAAAGCCTTGCGATTGAGGTGCCATTTTTCAGAAGTCTAATCATAATCAAAACCGGAAAATAAAAGAAAAACGACACATGAAAACCAGCGGCAACAAGAATCATAACCATTGAAGACTTCCAGCGCCGTAAATCCCGCAAATAAAATCCAGAAAGGAAAAGAAATATAAAACCCTCGCCTTGCCTCAATATATATCCTGACAATGAAATGAATGGGCTGAAATACAAGACAATCGGTAGCATAACAGCAATAGAACGCCAAAAATTCACACTATAATCAGATATAGTCTTCATAACAGAAGCAAAAAATAGACAGCTATGAAAATGAACATAAAACGTAAAAGGACCAATAGCCGATATCAAATACATAAAAAAGAAGAACAATGGCTCTTTGCGTAATGCAAAATAATCCTGTATCCTGAAATCTTGACCAAAAGACTCATAAAAGTTTTTATAAACATATAAATCACCGTAAAATGGCGTTATCGGCCCATACTTGATACTAATAATTATAATGGAGATATATAATATCGCAAAGTAATGACGCATATCTTTTTCAGCCTTCATACACACCCCATATTCATAATATTTTAAGTCGCGTTATCACCGCATCAACTCTTGAGAAATAATCATGACTTTTGGCACACCCTGCTGCATTATCAGTAATTTCCTGCCACAAACCATGGTCATCAAGGACTTCTTGAAGACGTCCCCTTAAATCGCTGAAATCCGGCTTCACCATCACGCAGTTATATCCATCCATTAAAACACCATCATATACATCTGACTTCGGGCATATAATCAATGACCTTGATGCCATCAGCTCAAAATATCTTGTATTAATAATACCCAATGCCGATGGAGTATTTAAGAATGCCCTTGTACTGTTAAGAAATTTTGCATAGGACAATCCTGTAGGCAACATTGATTTACCTAACCAGTCCTTTGCCCCCCATTCCATCCAGCATACATTATAGCTATCCAACCACTCTTGAAAACATTCACTGCATGGTTGATAGAATTTGTTAATACTGGCCTTTTTATCAATAAACCGCTCCTCAAATAATTGCTTTTTTGCTAAATACCTTGCGTCAGTATGCGATCTATGAAGACTTCCTGCAAATCCGAAATCCCATTTTTTCGGCATACCATAATCCTTAAAACGCTCAAGTGATATACCGAAGGGTAATTGCATAAATGGAATACCAATATTTTTTGACCATATCGAATATAACGGATGCACAGTCAGCACCAGATCAAATTGATTTTTTCTAGCATATTCTAGCTTCTTATTGATTTTCTTGTACTCTTTATTCAGAAAAAATACTTTTGGAACATTGTTAATTTTTGAAAGACATATCGCCGGATGCGGGTCTGACTCTGGAATGGATGGATCCTGAATCTCCCACGATGTGGTAACGACAATAAGATCAAGATCATTTATACTTATACGTTTTTTTGCAAGAACATCTTCGATAGTATCATATCGATCATAACTTCTATATCCTTGACCATATATAATACACTCCGCGTATTTCCCGAGAGCATCAACAAGATCTTGATGATAAAATCCGCTCTTGTATTTTTCATAATTATGTGACAAAACAAGGAATCGCATATTACCTTCATTTTTCGTTACGTACCGCACTACTCATACCCGGTTTGAAATCAGCCATTTCACATATCTTATTCCAATTTTCCCTGAACCATTCTATATTTGACCCAAGTCCGTCATAAAATGAGACTTTTGGTTCATATCCGATCAGAGCTCTCGCCTTTTCCACGGATGCAAGTAATCTCGGTTTTGTATCCCATTTTCGTCTTTGCCTGTATACGATCGGCTCTTTGCTGCCGGTCATCTCATTTATTCTGATCGCAAGTTCCTTTATGCTAATTTCTTTTTCTGATGCAAGATTAAAGTTTTCTCCGATGGCTTTATCATAGTATCCTGCCTTAACAAGTCCCTGTACCAGATCAAGCACATAGGTAAAGTCACGTGTCTCACTCCCATCTCCAGTGATAGGCAAAGGAACTCCACTCATTCCCCAATAAATAAAATTTGGAATGACATTCCTGTATTGACCTGGTACTTCTCCCGGTCCATAAGAATTAAAAAACCTGCAATTGACTATTTTCATATCGTAATGATGCGCGTAAAAATTACAATACATTTCACCAGTCATCTTGTTGATCTGGTACGGCGTAGTAAGATGCATGCTTACAAAATCCTCTCTGAGAGGCAATTCGGGATATGATCCATAAATAGCACAACCACTGGACGCATATATAAACCTGTCTATTTTGGACAAACGTGAATATTCCAACAATCGTATCTGTCCTAGAACATCAACCTCTGCAGATCTTTCCGGATAATCAACGGAATTCTGATTTGCAAAAAATGCCGCCAGATGAAATACAAGTGATGGATTTTCCTTATAAACCCTTTTTAAATCAATATCACTTCTTACATCGCCCTCGACAAAGAGCACATTGTTCATTGGAATTACATTCCATGGGTCTCTGTACTTTATAGAAGAAAGATTATCAAGGATCGTAACCTTTCCATCCTTTCCTACAAGGATGGATAATGCTATGACAAGGTTACTCCCAATTGCTCCAGCACCGCCGGTCACCAACACTGACCTCCCATTGTAATATTCACGCAATGCCTGCTCATAGGGGAAGGATTTCATATAACCTTCTACCAGCGCCACTCTCTTTTGGTGCTCTTTCATCGTAACTTTTATTTTACCTGTTAGTTCAATCCTTCGTTCATTAATATCTGTTTTATCCTTTCACTCGAATTACCGTCGCCATAAGGATTTATTGCGTTTGCCATTTTTTCGTAAACATCATAGTCGCTCAGAAGGATCTTCATATGTTTAATTATGGAAGCTTCATCAGTCCCTACAAGCTTCGCCGTACCGGCCTCGATACCCTCAGTTCTTTCTGTTACGTCTCGCATTACCAGAACAGGCTTTCCCAAAGCCGGGGCTTCCTCCTGAATGCCACCTGAATCGGTAAGAATCAATGTTGAATGATTCAATAGCCATATCAATTCAGGGTATGGCAACGGATTGATAAGATGAATGTTCTTCTTGTTTCCCAGAATCTCGTAAACTGGAACCTGTACTTCCGGATTCAGATGAACCGGATAAACGAATTCAATATCCGAATGCTCATCGGCTATGCTGGCTATCGCCCTGCTGAGGGACCTGAATTTTTCACCAAAACTTTCCCTACGATGCCCGGTTACCAGAACGGTTTTTTTCGATAAATCGAGATATCTGAAATGATCACTGTATTTGTGATCGTCCTGCTCAACCATTTTCAACCCCATAAATAGTGCATCGATAACCGTATTCCCGACAACGTAAATTCCGTTTGATATTCCTTCTCTTTCCAGGTTTGCCCTTGCATTCTCAGTAGGAGCGAAATGGTAATGCGAAAGAGCGGCGATCATTTTCCTGTTCGCTTCTTCAGGAAAGGGCGACATCGGGTTGCCACTTCGCAGCCCTGCCTCGATATGAGCAACCTTCACCTGACAATAATATGCGCATAGGGCTCCGGCAAATGCCGTAGTCGTATCGCCCTGAACCATAACCAGATCAGGCCTTTCTTGCTCGATAACTTTTTGTATGCCATCAATCAATCTGCTGGTAAGCGCATACAATGTCTGACCTGGCCTCATGAGATCGAGATCATGGTCTATACCAATTTCGAAAAACCTTATTACTTGATCGAGCATTTCCCTGTGCTGCGCACTGATACAAACCCTCGTTTCAAAAAACTGTTCTTCGTTTCTCAGGGCATTGACCATAGGTGCCATTTTGATAGCTTCAGGTCGTGTACCGAAAACGAACAGGACTTTCATTCTATTGTTCAATGCTCACCGTCCTTTTCGATATTTCATAAAGACTACCAAGCGTAACCGGACAATAGTCTCGTTCTATCAGATAATTACTTAACTCCCTTACGGCTACCTTTACATTCTCACCTTTCCAGGACTCTATCTTCCGTCCGTTTTCAACGTAAGGATCATTATGAAGCATTGCTATAATAGATTGCAATGGCCTCCTCAGCGCGATTCTCCGTGAATAGCCGGTATAACCGAAATGAGTATATCCGACCAGAGCATTCTTTTCATCGTCGGGAATTTGTACCTGAAAAATCTTCGAGTTTCTCCATCTTCTGAAAAACGTCATACCATCACGTTCGACAAAAATCCGTGAGAGTGGCAATGGTTCAAGAAGATCGTCCATCAGATAATCATGAGTCCAGACAAGATCAAACAACTCTGATACGATGTCTTTTATATAATGCCTTGAATTAACATCGCTGCCGAACATTGCCAGATTTTCATTCTTGCACATGCCCATATCGTGCTTATGCGGATGTCCCCCATGTTCTATGTAAACGGAAGGATATTCACCAAATACCTTGTCATATATTTCAAGCCCATACTCAAACTCACGGCGTAAATCGCTCACCTGAGAATATCCATGAAATGCAATTTCATGCCCCATCGCCTTTGCCTCTTTCATCAATTTGCAATAGGCGTTATTATCCAGAGTATGAGTTTCAGTTCGATTGCAATGTCTCGAAAGCGGTGTACCGTCATCTTTAAGCGTACAGAAAACAGCCGTTGTCACAAATATTCCTGCATCCGCAAGCGATCTTAAGACTGGCCGATAATCATCGACAAGTCCATGATCAGGATCATTGGTCAATGAGAAATATTTCATCATCATGCAACAATATTGTTACGCGTTCAACATCAAAGTGTTACGTTGAAAAACTCCTTTATTGAGGCGATGATAATGGGAATTGCAGATTCAAAATCGTCTGTATTTGTTTTATTCAATATTTAATATAAATAACCAGCGATACCATGAACATAATCAAGCCGAGAGTAATGATAAATCAATTCTCAGCAACAAGTCTTAGCAACATGGTGGTCGGGCTGCCTTCTTTCATTATCTGACCATTCTCTATCCTGTAAATCCTGTCACAATGCTCAACTGTACTAAGTCTATGGGCGATTATCACTATCGTCTTTGAACCATGGAGAGCTTTAACCGCCTGCAATACCTCCTGTTCTGTGGTCGCATCAAGAGAGCTTGAGGCTTCATCCAGCACGAGTAATTCCGGGTTATTATAAAGCGCGCGAGCAATCCCGATCCGTTGCCTCTGGCCACCGGAAAGGCGTACCCCCCTCTCTCCGACCTGAGTATCGAGCCCTTTCGGCATTGTCACCAAGAGTTCTTCAAGCCTTGCATCTTTTATAGCGCGAAGAACGGAACCTTCGTCAATCTGTGCATCAGGAAGACCAAAACCGATATTTCTTTTCAGTGAGTCATCGGTGAGGAATATCGTCTGAGGAACGTATCCTATGCGTTTCTGCCAATCCCTAATATTTTGCCTGATGCTTCTGCCATCAACCATCACCTCCCCTTTGTCAGGCATCAGAACACCCAAGAGAACATCTATTAGTGTGCTTTTCCCCGAACCGCTAGCGCCGATAAATCCTACAGATTCGCCTTTCCTTATTATTATTGAGACATTGTTCAATGCAGGAACAATAGAGCCTGGATATGCATATTCGACATTTACAAGTTTGATGCTTTCCCGAAATGATGCTTTACCTCCGTGTTCATTACTGTTTTCTGGTGCTCTGAACTCAAATTCATCATATAATGTATTGAATACCGGCAACGTGTAACGCAGAGATTGAGACGTGCCCAAAATGCGATTTACGGAAGGCATTATCCTGAATGCTGCCGCCACGAACAATCCAAGTGTCGGCATTATCGTCGACAGTTCCCGGCCTTGAGCGAGGATCGTCACCACAAGGATCGCAAGTCCCGTTACAGCGAGCAACTCCAGCCAGAGCCGTGGTATCTGCTCGATGGTTCTCTGCATCTGTTCCGCTTTCGCACTTCCTGCATTGTGCACACTGTACTGTTCCAGAAACTCCTCTTCCCTGCAAAGGATCTTAACTTCTTTAGCACCTCCCAGCCCCTGCTGGAGATGCTGCATTCGCATACCATCGTGATATAATCTCGTTTTACCCCACAATGCTATTTTACCTTTGGTAAGCCTAAAAAATGCAAGAGAAACCAATCCAATAACCAACAGGACTATCATTGCACCAATCGGCTCTACGAACAACATCAGCAAACAAAGACCAATAAAAACCAGGCTCTCGGTCATCAGATACATGATCGACAAAATGCCTTTTTCACATACAAGGTTAACTTCATCAATTACATTATGTACCAATTGTGCTGAATTGCGTTGCAAATGAAACGTATATGGACGATGAAGATAATTTGCAAAAAGACGAAGAGACAATTCTGTTCTCAACAGGTAAGTGAAACTTGTTTGTCGCCACAGCAAATAACCAAGAAATATTGTTTTCACTAAATAAATACTCACCAAAAACAAAATACCGATAACAATCAGATTCTCTTGGGAGGGATTTCCTATTCCTTCTACTATAAATTTTACCTGTGGATATTTTTCAGATATATTAGCCTGCGTCATCAAAGTTACTGCAGGTATCACGAGACCGACACCTAACGTCTCAAGTAACATCCCCAATAACATCAGAAACATCAATAATATTGCTTCATTCCGTTGAGATACCGTGAGCAACAAAAAGATTTTCCGACCAACGCTCAATTTATAATTTCCAATTAAAATAATCAGTTATTAAATATCTTCTTCTCACACATTGACATCAATACCACTCCGTTCTGATTAAATTGTAAAAACTCCAGTTTTTTTTATCTGGCCCGGTCTAATCTTTTTTCTTAGAGATATATTGTAATTTAAACTCTTGTCTTCTCTCATAATATCCTGAATCACCTCGGACGGTTGATATTCCTGTACCATATTCTTCAAAAGGCGCCTTATGCGTTTGACATCATTTCCGCTGATTGCTTGTGAAAGAGATAAGAGCCCTGATCGTATTTCCTGCAGTGAACTGAAATGTTCATTCGCTTTGAATATCCGAGGATTTGCTGTTGGAATCGGATTATCTCCTATGAGCAACTCTTCGTAAAGTTTTTCTCCGGGACGCAATCCCGTTACGATTATTTCGATATCACCGTCAGGATTGTCGGCATCGCGGACGGAAAGACCTGAAAGTTCGATCATTCGGCAAGCAAGATCCATAATCTTAACCGGGCTTCCCATATCGAGAAGGAATACGTCTCCGCCTTCAGCCATGGCACCTGCCTGTATGACCAGCTGAGCCGCTTCGGGAATGGTCATAAAAAAACGTGTAATGTCTTCATGGGTAATAGTCAATGGACCACCATTCTCAATCTGACGACGGAATAAAGGCACAACAGAACCGCTTGAACCGAGCACATTGCCAAAACGCACCATGGAAAAACAGGTCGAATCAATTTTTTCTGCGGCAACCGCCTGAAAAATCATCTCACACAAGCGTTTGCTCGCTCCCATCACATTCGTTGGCCGGACAGCCTTGTCTGTACTTATCAGAACAACACTCGAAACCTCATTCGCAAGCGCAGCTTCTACGATATTCAGAGTACCGAATACATTGTTCCGGACACCTTCGGCAGGATTGTGTTCAACCATAGGGACATGCTTGTAGGCAGCAGCATGATATATCACTGCCGGCTTGTGGGCCCGGCATATTTCATTAAACCGATGTTCATCGGTCACGTCACACAGCAGGGGCAAAACTTCTGTTGTTGCCTCTTTTTTCGATAGATAGGTTTCGAGTTCACTATGAATATTGTAGAGATTAAACTCTGAGTTGTCCACTAATAGCAGTTTCGATGGGTGGGCAAAAAATATCTGACGACAAAGCTCACTTCCGATACTTCCTCCAGCTCCCGTTACCATAATAACCTTGCCGTCTAAAGCATTTCCCACGAGAAGATGGTCAACGGGAACCGGCTCGCGACCGAGCAGATCCTCGATTTCGACCTGCTTGATATCAGAAACGCTCACCTGACCATCTGCAATCTCTTCTATACCGGGCAAGGTCTTAATAGAAACTGGATAATTCTGGAATAACCTCACGATCTCATTTCGCCTTGGACGATTTGCTGAAGGCATGGCAACAAGAACTGTCCTGATAGACATCGCTTTAATAATTGATTCAGCCAACATGGGATTGAATACCGGTAGCCCGTTTATCGTGCGTCCCTGCAGTTCATGATCATCATCGAAATAACCTGCAATATCAAAGCGATCGCTCTGTTGAAGAGCCCTGGCAATTTCTGTTCCAGCCTTGCCCGCACCGTAAATCAACAATCTGTTCGGTGTCGTGCTGCTCTTTTTAAGCAATCTCGGCTCGACAAGCCAGAAACGCAACATGGCGCGGCTTCCTCCTATCATCAGCAGGAACATCATCGGTTGAAGAATTCCGACAGAATGCGGTACGTCTGGCAGATCAAGCATCCAAAGCGACAAAAGAAACACGACTCCATACATTACCGAAGCCCTTACAACGATCAAGAACGATGTGAAGCCACAATATCGAGACACAGCACGATAGATGCCTGTCATGTAAAACACAGGAATCATGATTCCTGGTGCCAGCAGATAAAGATAACGTTGACTCCCGGGTGTCCCATGCCAAAATTCAGCGCTGAACAGTATTGCAAGCCAGACTGTCACCCACGCAGCCCAGATATCAAACGTAAAAGCCACTAGCCTTTTCACAGAACTGGGAAGGGCCAATAAAGCTTTCTGGATGGAGAAAAAAGCCGCAGCAATCATGCAGTAGACTTTTTCAGGCATCAATCAATGCTGTATTTTCCAAAAGTTTTGACAAAAGTGTGTGCAACTGATTCAATCTGAACAAAGAGGACTTCGCCATGACACCAAATGGTTCATTTTTCAAACGATGCATTTGATGCTTTGAGGTGATTGGCAGGCAATATCTGCAAACCAGATGTAGTCATATGAAGAAACTCTTCAAATCAACAGTATCATGTTAAACCTGAGCCTGACATGTCGATTACAGCTACCCCAAGAATACGAGATTTATAGAATTCATCCATTGCGAGCTGCATGATCGGTTTCCTGCCGGTATGACCGAGACTGGTTACAAGAAGAATTCCATCAACTATCTGTGCAAGCCTTACTGAATCACTCAAAAATAGTGGTGGCGCATCAAAAAGGAGTGTATCATAATGCTCTTTCAATACGTTGAACAATACCTGCATTTTTGATGACGCAAGTAGCTCGCTGTGGTTGCCTACCGTTTTGCCTGCACTTAGAAGAAACAGGTTGTCGACATAAGTCTGGTGAATCAAACCAGGATCAACAGATTGTGCTGATCCATTAAGATAATCGCTCAACCCCCCATCCTTTTCGCAATTAAATACAATGTGCTGGGAGGCGTGTAAAAAATCGGCGTCAACAATCAGAGTTCTCCTGCCCGCCATAGCATAGGCAATACCAAGATTCGCACAAATAGTTGATGTTCCATCTTTTGAGGTAGAACCTGAGACAAGAAAGGACTGTGGCTGTTTATTACCATTTACCGAATAGTCAAGATGAGTCCGAAGCATGCGAATGCTTTCAGCTAATGGCGATGTCAAATTTTCGGTTATCATCGGAAGGGAAATACTTGAGACATCATTGCCCGAAATATCATGGGCCGTCACGTTATCCGTGTACTTATTACTGTTTTTAATCTTTGACGAAGAAGCATCGACACTCTGAGAAAAAAACGGTATCATGAAAACTCGTCCCAGCTTGTTATCCCTGAAAAACGTGCCGTCCTTGATTGTATCATCCAGTGATTCGACTCCATAGGTGTAAACAACTGCAATAACTCCACCGAACAAAAGACCCAAAAGCATCGTCTTCTTCATATTCGGAGAATCAGGTTTAATAGGTTTGAATGCCGGACCAACAATTGAAACAGTACCAACCTCAGATCCCAAAAGAATTCTTGATTCATCAAGCTTTTCTTTAAGAAAGACGTATGTTTTGCTCACTGCCTCACGATCTCGTTGCAGTTTCACATATTCCTGTTCTTTGTTCGGAAGCCTTTCAAGCTGGCTTTCGTAGTACTGTCTCAGGCGACTGAACTCCTTGGCACTGAAGTTGAGTTCATTCAGCTTTCTCTCGATTTGAAGCTTTTCTGATACCATGTCGAAACTGTACTTCTGAGCCCGACCTGCATAGCCGATTTGGCCTGCGATCTTACTTCTGCTGAGCTGTTCGTATCGCGCTTTTACGTTATCAAGTTGCATGCGTTTCGCGTTGGATTCCGATGCATCCGGCCCTTTTTCCTTTACAATCCGGACATATTCGTTCTCGCAGACCCTCATTTCCTCCATAATCGCCCCAAGTTGCTCACCCACGCTCTTGGCAATCCTCATACTAAGCTCTTTATCAACCTCTGAAAGCTTTGCGTCGAGAAACTCGAGATTGTTCTTCGTGATGTTGTACTCAGCAATCACTTCATTATAGCGTGCATCGGTCTCGACGAGTTTTTCCAGAAGCTGCTGGGTATTACCTGTAACCTCATAGATATCATGGGTTGACATATATTTCGATAACGTACTGTCTGCATCGAACACTTTCCGCTGCTGTTCCTCAAGCATTTCTGCGATAAACAGGTTGGCTTGAGCATACTTTTCCGAATTCCTGGATATATCTGCGTCTCTGTACACACGACAGAGCGTATTGGTCAATAATGCAGCTTCCTCCGGATATGGACTTGCCACTGAGACTTTAAGAACATTTGTGTCCCTGATCGGTTCGACCCTGATCCGTTTGTTTAACTCAATTGCCTTTTGCCTGAACATTTCATCGGAACGCATACCCTCATTAGGTCTGTGTACGGCAAAAAGAGGGATAACAGGTCTGAAAAGCATGGCTAAAGGTGAAAGATATGGCCTGTTCCCTAACAGCTCCAGAGGCAATCTCTTTTCGCTACTGATAAGCTCTCTTATAGTCTTTTCAGCAATAGGCATCGACAAGATCAGTTCAGCATCTTTTTTTACTGATTGATTGACAGGAAGCCCGGAATCAGGCCCAATCACTTTGCTGAACAAATCTTGCTGCTCCTCGTTGTTGTTGATCATCAGGATCGTTTCTGCGTGGTATTCCGGAACCTGAATAAAGTGGTACAGGAATGCTCCTGTAAAGGAAAGCACGATCGAGAGAATAATACCTTTCTTTCTCCTGCGAATAATCCTGAAAATATCCTCAACGGTCATTACTGATTCGCCCGAACTCGCATAAATGTTCTGGGACTCAGCCCTCAATTGTTTTTCAAGCATCTTGCTTGCGTATTCTTGATATTGGTTAACTGACGATCTAAAAAGCGGCAAATCCTGCAAGTGTAAGACCTGCAATTCTTGACAGCACATCGAAGTTCAAACCTTTCTTTTCTGGAATAATGATCGTGTCGTTTGGCTTCAATGCAACAAACCCATCACGATCACCATGCTCGTAATACTCCTTGAGGTTCAAGCGGTAAGCCTGCGTTCCGTTGCTGTCAGGCGCTTTGCGCGAAATAATGACTTTCGTCAGGTTTGCGCTATTCTTCACTCCACCTGCAAGGGCTAGAATTGTAGGGAAATCGGAATTCTCCCGAACGGCGATCTGACCCGGCTTATTTACTTCGCCAAGGACGTTGACGATCATGAGAATGTTCCCGTAATCATCTGTGAAATAGGAATCCTGGAAAAAAGGATAATTCGGTCCTGAAAGCGGATTGTAAGGAGCAGTTGACGAAGGCTGCGGATTGTTAAGCAGATTTGAAATCACAATTCCGGAGCGATATGGCTCTGCTGCTTCAAGATTATTCAACCCTGCAAAAAGAAGACATTGCGACACCATGATCACTCCCCATAATTTTTTCGAATAATGCATGGCAGATCTGAAATTGATTGCTTGAAGTTTTCAGCTGAAGGATGGCAATTCATACTTGAAACTGATTGTCCTGAATTCTTGTAAGGCGTTCAACTATCAGGCAAAAGCTTCGCTTCCTCCAGTCACAGCAGAAGATTACCCGGAATTGAAAACAGACTTGCAGACTTTCACCAAACGCCGGAAAAGTTCACTAATGAATCCGGACCTTCCTGCTCATCTCATTACAAATACTGTGCCAACAAAAAAAGGCAATACAGTTAAACGTTTAATTTCAAATGAACTAAGCATCCATAAATTCCTCGCTTTTGCTCAATGCGCATATATACCCCGTATGTATGGCATCACAATGAGACGATATAAATTCTATTGTACCCATGGCACCGGGAATTCACTATCTGGAGAGGTCTGTGATAAAACAGGGTTAATGTTAACAGCTCTTAACCCATTGATTATTGTTTCAATTTGAGACTGTCAAACAGCAAATGAATGACAAACCTCAATGACCACAGGAACCTGTGGGCCTTGCAATGCCAGCAGGCTTTTCGTATGATTCCTGAAAATGATAATGCAATGTGTGGACGCTTTGGATTCTACGAGCTGAGCCAGTTCATCGAGCAGCTCCGCCAGCTCTCCCTGCCATTCGTGGAAGCAACAGGCTTCAGCTACAGGCAAAGTTGGAATATCGCACCAGAAAGCCAGGTCGTCGTGCTTCTCGGCGACCATGGCCGCTATAAGCTTGACATCGCCCGCTGGGGGCTGATACCACAATGGGCGACAGCCATACCAAAGGTCCGGCCTATCAACGCAAGAGCTGACAGCCTTGCTTCAAAGCCGTTTTTCCGTCACATGCTGAACCATCACCACTGCATCGTTCCGGCAAGCGGATTCTATGAGTGGAAAAGTGTCGCCGGTGCAGTTAAGGAACCCTGGTACATACGCCGCAGGGACGGCCAACCAATGGCCCTTGCCGGGCTTTGGGATGAATGGCAACCGCCGGGGCCACCATCATCCCCGATTGTTTCATGTACGATCATTACGACCTCGGCCAACAAAGAGATGAAGCCGGTGCACAGCCGTATGCCGGTCATCCTTGAACAGGAGGAATGGAAGTTCTGGCTGGAATCAGGCAACCCCAGGGCCACCGATCTGCTCAACTCCGCAGAAGAAGCCGCTATCGAGCTTTATCCGGTATCGACCAGAGTCAACAACCCACGAAATAACGATTCAGGCTGCATCCAGAGGATAGAGGCAAATTCGTGAAAAGCTTCTAAAAAGTGATTTTGGTGAACGGTCCTGAAAAGAGTAAATTCAGGCGATATTTCAGGCTTGCATAGTTTTTTTGGATTCGCTATATAACCAGATGATTATGCGGTGATATTAATCGCACAATGCAATACGGAATCACATAGTCCGTTTTATCCAAATCGATTCAACGTATAATGAAGCATACTACCAAGCTGGCTCTATTAAGCCTCTTGTTCCTTGGTGCCTGTGGTCAGGAAAAAAACGTTCAGCAGGTTCCCACTCCTGTACATCAGGAAGCTGCTGAAAACGAAAACAAAGACTCTTCCACGCGAGGTTCCGACAACAACCTGGCCGATGCCAAAGTTGCTGCTGGTGAAGAGGTGTATGAAGCGAATTGTGCTGGTTGTCATGACAGCGGCACTGCGGGAGCACCAAAGCCGGGCAATAAAGAGGATTGGAAAGGCCGTCTTGAACTGGGTGTCGAGCTCTTGACGAAAAAATCGATCGAAGGATACGACGGTAAAACCGGTTCAATGCCGGCCAAAGGTGGCAATGCTGCCCTGACCAGCGAAGAGGTCTCAAATGCTGTTCAATACATGGTTTTCAAGTCCCGATAATCACTGACAGCTTCCTGCTTTTCCATCATCTGTTCGTCTCTTCAGCCTGCAGTGTATCCTTGTCTACTCGCCGGTTCAGGAGTATTACTCTCTGACTGCCCTCATCAAGCCCGCTGGTCAATATTTTCGACCGCTCCACCTATATAGCCCGACCCGGACTCTCCGATAGTCCGGAAGATGCAGCATCTTCCCGGAGGATGCGTCCATGAATTTCAAGGGTCAGCTCTTCAATGCGCTGGCTCATCTGGCGGGTGAGTTCGGTAAGCCGGGTGTTATTCTCCAGAAGTTCCACCAACTGCTCCGTATGCTGAGCAGCGAGTGCCAGTCGCTGGTCACTTGCCTGGGCAAGCGATTCCCTGTGCTGCGCATCGGCATCGGCATGAGCCTTGTCTCGGTCGGCCTGCCTGGTCTGGGCCAGCAGGATCAGGGGTGCAGCATATGCTGCCTGCAGGCTGAATGCGAGATTCAAAAGAATGAATGGATAAACGTCGAATCTGGTCAGGCCTGATACATTCAGTCCGATCCATACCAATACGATAAACGTCTGAGTCACAAGAAAAACCGGGGTCCCGAAAAAACGGGCGAACGCCTCGGCCTTCAGTGCAAGCCAGTCATTGCCGAAAACAGGGGCAAGGTGACTGTGCTGCTGATGAAACCGGAAATAGTCCTTATCCTGCGGACTTTTGGATGGTTGAACAGATTCAGATGATGCCGGATTCGTTTTCATTGGTCATTTTCCTGTCAAAATGGCAAAGTAAACCCTTAAAACACATGATGGATCAAGGCCGGACCATGCTGGACCGTCCGGGCGTAGTGGACAGCCGGTCTACCGAAAAGCATGGCGTAGCCGAACAGATGGTCATCCGGAATTCCGAGGTGATGCCTTGTTTCCGGCAACAGCTCGTCGATGGCCCACTTGGCCAGGCCGTTCCAAAGAGTGCCGACACCGTTGGACTGAGCAAAAAGCTCAAAATAAGAGAGTGCGATCATGCAATCCTCCTTCGGGCAGGCGACGCTTTTCGGTGCTGAAGCGATAAGCATGTGCGGCGCATCTCGAAAAATGAGATCCACTTTGTGCTTTTCCCATATCCGGATAAATCTGGCAAAGTATTCCGAACCATTCGGCAGGGTCCCTTCGTTATACAGTCTGACAAGACCATCCATCACCTCATCGCGCAGTCTGGCAACCTTGGCCTTGTCGTCCAGCACAGTAAAGCGAACCTGACGGGAATTAACGCCGGTCGGAGCATGCCAGGCAACATCCAGGAGCCGCTGCAACAGTTCAGGCTCAAGATTCTCTGAGATGTAACGCCGCACCGAGCGACGTCCTTTAATCAGGGTTTCAAGTTTGTACGGTTCGGGATACCCTCCCTCCAACAGCACGCTATCCTCGGCATTGAGCCCAAGTATGGAAATCACCCCTGTCGGGCAGATAGCCATGCAATGCTTACATCTGAGGCATGTCTGCTCTTTATCCACATCAATGGCAGGATATCCATCCTCCCCCATCACAATGATGCGCGCAGGGCAGTCACCAATACAATCGCCGCATTGTGTACAGCTTTCCCTGTCAAGTACGAAATCGATCATTTTCAACCGTTTAGCTTTGGAAAATCATATGCCATCCCGATCCTTTTCCGGAAACAAGAAAATCAGTCCATTCCTGTAACCTGTTTAATAGTGTATGATTACTTTTTCCCACTTCCAAGAGGGCCGATATCTGCACCTCAGCATGTCCGTTATGGAGAGGCTTGACAATATCCCCTTCAGCACCATTTGACCGCAGGGCCTGCATGGTTTAAAAAGCGGGAGACAAACCTAAGGTATTGTTTGGTAAACAATTTCTTTTTCTTACCTTTAGCTTTTGAATGGCGAGGTGGCCGAGTGGCTAGGCAGAGGTCTGCAAAACCTCGTACAGCGGTTCGAATCCGCTCTTCGCCTCCACGAAACGAAAAAAGCCTGCGAGATGCAGGCTTTTTTCGTTTCGGTATTCCAATTCCCCGTCCTTATCCGATCTTCTCGGCACCGGAAATGATTGCCGATACAAGCTTTTCGATGGTGGCTTCGTCCATGAGCACAGGAATGTTCAGGCAGATGCTGCTCTGAAGCAGTTCGCCGGTCCTTGGCCAGAGCTCTTCGAGGTTGACGTCGCGGTATCGGTCGTAAGCCTTGAGCAGATGACCCCAGATAGAGGCATAATGCCAGTCGATGGCTTCGGGTAGAATCTTGGTGCCGAAACCGTTCTCCATGAGGTGGGCTTCAAACTGGAGGGCTGTCTGACGGTCACGCAGCTTGAAAATGAGCGTATCGCCCTGTGCTCCATCCTCGTCAGTAAAGGGCCTCATAACGAGATTGTCAAGGTGGCGAATGCGATCCTTGATCTTGTATTTGTTCTCCCTTGCCCTGGACAGAATGTAATCGATTTTGGCGAGCTGTGCGAGGCCGATGGCCGCTGTCACTTCGCTCAGGCGATAATTGAGGCCCTTGGCACGCCTCGGGTCCTTGCCGCGGGGAAGGCCTGGCACATGCATGTGGCCATGGTCGGAAAATTCGGCAACACGGTCGTAGATATCCTTGTCATCGGTAACGATGATACCACCTTCACCAACATGCAGGGTCTTTCCGGCGTCGAAAGAGAACGAGGCAACCTTGCCGATGGTGCCGAGCTTGCGCCCCTTGTATGTCGCGCCAAGCGCCTGGGCGGCGTCCTCGATGAGGATGATGCCGTGGCGATCGCAAATGGCTGCGATTTCATCCATCTTCGGCGGCGCCCACATGGGAATGGCAACGATAGCTTTCGTTTTAGGAGTGATCGCCTTTTCGACCTCTTTCGGATCAAGGTGATAGGTTTCGTCGATCTCGACCGGTACAGGTACAGCGCCGAGGGCCGCTGCGGCCTCAACGGGTGCAATAAAGGTCCAGGCCGTCGTGATCACCTCATCCCCGGGACCGACGCCGGCACCGGCAAGCGCGCAGTGGATAGCCGCAGTGCCGGATGAAACTGCGTGGGCATATTTGACGCCCATGTATGATGCAAACTTCTCCTCAAACTCTCTCGCCTTGTAATTGCCCGGGGCATATCGGTACAGGGTGGTCTTTTCCCTGCTGAACAGCTCCTGGATCTCGGCCAGCTCCTCGCGGCCTATAAGTTCAGCTCCTGCCATAGTATAAAGGTCTCCTTGTGTTTATTCTTTTACTTGAGTCTTTTGTCCAATCCGTCCATGTCGTCCATTCTGTCCATTCAGCTACTGAATCTTCTCACGTCAATGCATCGATGACTACCCTGGACGACTCTTCAGTGAATTCAACAGGGTTTCCCGAGAACGAACCTGACAGGGCCATGGAGGCATTTCTGGCCAGTTCGGTCATATTGCCCTTGCCGTAGCCGTAAGGGACAAGGTTTGGAATCGCGAGCTGGCGATAGAGTTCATCCATCTGGTCAAGCAGCTCTGCGCTCAACTCCCTGGCTGATATGTCCGACCTCATCGGATTGAGCAACGCATACTTCTCATACCCCTGATCGTAGTTGTAACGCATGACATCCTTAAGGAAAATCGCACCGGCAAGTCCATGCGGCACCTTGTGCTTGACACCAAGGTAGTAGGCTAAGCCGTTGGTCGGTCCATCGCCGGAGTTCATGAGCGCCGTGGTACCACAGACGCTGCCTATGGCAAGGTCGAGACGCGACTCGGCACGATCGAGCTGCCCCTGCTGCAGGGCATAAAAGGTGCGTTGGAAACCTTCGATCGAAAAGATTCGGCTGATCGGAGTGTGTTTGACCGATCCGAAGCTGTCGACGCAGTGCACAAGGCTGTCCATGGCTGAAGCAATAACGCTTTCCATCGGAGCACTCATGGAAAGATTAGGGTCGATGACCGATTTCTTCGGGAAATTTTTCCTGCTGTTGATGCCAAGCTTGCGGCCTTCCGCCTCGTCGATGAAAACGGCATTGAAACTCACCTCCGCACCGCTGCCCAACAGGGACGGGACAGTAACGAGCGGCACCGGATCACTGACATCCCTGGGAAAACCCTTCAGCGAAAGAGCCGGAACATTGTTGGTCAACAGCAGGGCAACACCCTTGCCGAGATCCATGGTGCTCCCGCCACCGATGGCTACCAGGCCATCAGGCGACTCGCGGCGAAAGAATTCTGCGACGTTCTCGAGATGCGCATAGGTTGGTTCACCCTTGAATTCATTGCAGTAGATAACGCTGTTCGAATACCCTGCATTGAGGTTACGCAGCACATCCTGGAAATAAAAGCTTCCGGTGAGGCTCGCATCATAGATGATCCCGGGCTTCTTGACGCCGAGCGACTGCAGGTGCTCGTGCACTGCGAGGGCTTCGTTGACCCCGATGCACAGGTCGGTAGACAGGAAGAAGTTCATGATATAATTGGTTCTATTGGTTTAAGGTTCGAACGGCCGAAATTTGCAGGCCGTTCTTCTTCATGTAATATTCAACAAGGTCGATCTCCTCGATAGTATCAATCTCCCATGTCTGCCAGAACTCCATCGGATAGGCGGAAAGCTTTTCACCTATCCGGTTGTCGAACCTGCGGAGCACTTCTGGTGTGAAAATATAGATCGATCCGTTCTCGATGTATTGCGATGGCCGGTCCTGGCGCATCCCGCGATTACGGTAATCAAAATTCACACTGGCCCAGGCCCCATTCCGCTGCTCCCAAAGAGTAAGATCGTCAGCTTTGGTAACCGAAATCAGCGAATCGGCCCCTTCGCTCCTGAAGAGTTCGATGGCGCGATCGATGTCTCCCGGCTTGCGAAGAGGCGATGTGGCCTGCAGGAATACAACCGTTTCCGGCTCAATTCCGTGCTTCTGACCAATTACGCCAAGGGCATGCAGAATGGCAGACTCGGAGGTGGCCTTGTCTCCGCTGATCTCTTCGGGCCTGTTGATAACCTCAGCGCCATAAGCATGAGCCACGTCTGCGATGGCCGGATCGTCAGTGGTCACGAACACTCCGTCGAGATGGGCTGCATCAATGGCCTGTCTCACCGTCCATGCAAGCAACGGAAACCCGCCCAGTGGATGGATATTTTTATTTTTCAGCCCTTTGGATCCTCCTCGGGCCGGAATGATGGCAACCGTCTGCATTCAGGATTTCCTGTCTTTGTGCGTTATGTACTCCGGGATTCTTACGTTCACCCGTCGATCACCTGTCGGCAGACTGAGGCGATCCTGCGCGCAGCCGACTTGTTCTGAAGCGGGGTCAGCTCCTTCAGGTGATCGGGATCAAGTCCGCAATGCACCGGTTTGTTCAGTGCCGATCCGACAAAGATCGTAGAGGAGAACTGGGCAATCATCATCTGTGAATTGGCGATCATCTCTTCGGTCTTGCCTTCAGCGAAAACCAGGCTTCCAGGCGCATAAAGGTTTATTTCGCGAGTCGCCCTCTCGACATTTTCATTCGGATGCAACTTGAACAGGAGCTGCCGACCATCGGCAATCTGCAGATACTTTTCGATGTTCCGGCGGCGGTTTTCGTAAATAAAGGTTTCCCTGTTGTCTGATGTACAGACCAGCACATAGTCACGATATCCGAAGTCGTTGTCCAGATAGCGCTCGCAGTTGTCGAAGTTCGGTATGCTGGTCACTTCGATCTTGGAAGGATTGACCCCCTTGCGTACAAAGAGTTCGCGGTACCCTTCGCTTGCTACGCAGAACTTTTCATAGGTGTCTGACAGACCTGTGGTCGATGTGCCCGCGACCCATCTCGGTACCCAGCGGAAGTTTCTGGCAAGATGAAACAGGATGGTTTCAGGTTCTGTCATTCCCTCCTGCACAAGGACGATTTTCCTGCGCTTTATGTGCTTGGGCACTATCAGGTCGGTGCAGGTCACCACCAGGTCATATGGATGCAGGGTCCCTCCGATATCGAGCTGCATATTGTTCGATACCAGGTAATCAATTGCCCTGCCTGCACGCTTTTTGCCCATGATCGTAAACTCGAGCATGCCCATATCACTGGCTTTCCCGAGCAGGCCGTCACTGAAAAAGGGAGTGAACCATTGGTCGTAATCGCCGAGATGCTCTGAAATCTGGTGCATCTGGGTGGTCTGGTTCATCGAACCGCACACAAAAAGTATTTTCCTCTTCATGCGCCCTCTTCACTGACTTGTTGCGCATCCTGCAGGTTAATCCCCTCCATGAACATCACCCCATATCCGATAGAGTACCAGATAACCTCTTTCAGTCTACGAAGCAGAACGAAAGCTCCTCCATAGGCAAGGTAATCAGGCATGCCGAGCGCCTGGAAAAAAGCGAGGTAGCCCAGATCCTGGATGCCCAGGCCTGAAGGTATGAAAAAAAAGATCGCCCTGAGCAGGACAAGCGCCGTGTCGAATGCAAGCACCTGCATGAAGGTTACCTTGAGACCGAGCAAGGATAATATAAGGTAACTTTCGAAAGCGAGCATCATCCAGGCCCCGATATAGATGGCCATCACAGGCAGAAGGCTGACCACCCCGCCCGATTTGACGCTCTGGAGCTTGCGGTCAGTCTCGGCAAAGCCGTCCTGCCTGCTGAGAAGCCACTCCCTGACCTTCGAAAACGGCACTTTCATCAGAATGCGATGCAGGTTCTGGGCTGCATTGCCATTGGTCATCAGCATCAGCATCAGCAGGAAAACAAGCGTGACTGAGATACCGGTCAAAGCCATAATGATGCCCAGTCCGGCAAATCCCAAAACCTTGACCGATGCCGCCTGCAGCATGGCAAAGCCAGCCATGACACCAAAAAGCGTATAGATACCCTGTGTCGCCCCAAGGAGAAGCTTGCGTACAGCTACGCTGGCAAATCCGTCCGGCAGCGGAATACCGAGAAAGCGTCGGCAAAGCAATGGCCTGAGAGGCTCTCCGACCGCAACACCTGCCGGCAGAGTCATGGAGACCGTTTCGGATACAACCTGTATTTTAAACAGCTTGAAAAAGGAAACCGGCCCCGAACCGACAGGAAAAAGCTTTTGCCATGCTGCCGTTTCAAGAAGGTGCAGAAAAAGGTAGGGCAAGAGGATCAGCAGCGAGGAAAAACCGATCGAGCTTATCAGCCGGGCCGAATTTTTAAGGTCTACCTTGCTGAACAGATAGGCTATAAGAATAACTCCGACAAGAAGGCCGACATATCCCGGCCAGTTCCTGGAGGTTTTTTTTTCAGTCTGCATGTACTAGATAGGAAATAAAATACTCCGGTACACCGAAACCGACTGCCGGTTTTGTCGAAAAGCCGTTCAGCAGGGGTCGGAACCATTCGAAAAAACAAAATAGACCTCGGGCCTTGTCCAGTTGACTGCAGGCCACGAAGCTGCATATCCCCCATGTCTCAGGGCAGGATGCTTTAAAATATACCAAATAATGGACTCCCCTGAAAACGACTTGTAACGAATCAAACTTCACCTTCCTGAAGACAGTCTGGATAGACGTTTCTGATAGCCCTCCAGAGGCACCAGCACTCCTTCGGTTCTCAGATACATGAACAGATGAGAGGGTTGCAGGCAACAAAACGTCATTATTTTACGTCAAATCCACCAACTTCTACGAAAATGTGTTGGATAAGAGGGTATTGATTGTTAAATATTCGTTAAGGTGGTTTGATATCGACCGATCTCGTTACTGTTTGCCGTTCGATAACCCGCCTGCGATTATCGTCACACAGCCTGTCCTGATTTCAATCTCATCATCCAGCATCCCGAAACAAACTGTTCGTTTATGGGACTTATCAATCCTGATTTTCAGACATTGCCGGAACTGTTCTCCTCAGTGTTCACTCATTACAGGGGACAAAGCGGCAAATCCCCCATTGCACGAAAAATCAATGGATCCTACAAGCCAATAAGCTATGATTCACTTGAAGAGGATTACCGACACTTTGCTGCCTACCTGAAACACGAGGGCATAGAACCAGGCAACCGGGTAGCCATTCTTTCTGAAAACCGTCCCGGCTGGTACCTCTCCGATATGGCCATACTCTCTGTCGGAGCCATCAATGTACCGCTTTACCCTTCTCTCCCCCCCAACCAGATCGAATACATCCTGAACAACTGCGGCGCCAAGGGAATCGTAGTTTCAAACATGCTGCAGCTCGGCAAGATCATGTCCATCTGGCAGAACCTTCCGGACCTGAACCTTGTGATCGTCATGAACAGGCTGGAAGATCCGATGGAGGATGTTGTCGACCTGAACCAGGCAAAAGCCGATGGTCAGAAGGTCCTCCAGGAAAAGCCCTGGCTGCTTGACGGTATCAAAACCGAACCGGAAGACATAGCGACCATCATTTACACCTCTGGCACGACCGGGCTACCGAAAGGCGTGATGCTGACCCACAGGAATATCTGTGAAAACGTCAAGTCCTGTTCGACAGTCATTCGAATCGATGAAACAGACAGCTGTCTGTCATTCCTGCCCCTCTCTCATGCCTACGAACGTACCGGAGGCTACTACCTGATGTTCTCATGCGGCGCCCAGATCTACCTTGCTGAAAGTGTCGAAACCATCTCCCTCAACATCTCCGAATCCAGACCGACCATCATTTTCACGGTGCCCCGGCTTTTCGACCGCATGAAAACCAGCATCCTCAAATCGGCCACCAGCGAAGGTGGCATGAAACAGAAAATCTTCTTCTGGGCGGTCAGGACTGGGGAAAAGTACCATAAGCAGCTCAAGGATGGGAAGGTTTCTGCCATCGTAAGCATGCAATACGAATTGGCAAACAAACTCGTATATCACAAAATCAACAAGAAATTCGGCGGCAGGTTGCGTTATTTCGTTTCGGGAGGAGCGGCACTGCCACAGAAAACCGGGGAATTCTTCCAGGCACTCGGCATTACTATCCTCGAAGGATTTGGCCTTACCGAGACATCTCCCGTAACACACATCAATCGCCCTGAAAAGGTCAAATTCGGCACGGTTGGACCGCCGGTCAAAAACGTCGAAGTCAAGATCGCCGAAGATGGTGAAATCCTGCTCAGGGGTCCCAACATCATGAAGGGGTACTGGAAAGATGAGGCTGCTTCCGCAGATGTTCTGAAGAATGGCTGGTTCTACACGGGCGACATCGGAGAGATCGATGCCGATGGGTTCCTGAAGATCACCGACCGCAAAAAGCATATCATCGTGACATCCGGCGGAAAGAACATCGCTCCCCTGCCCATCGAGAACATGATCCTGGACAGCCCATTCGTGGATCAAACCATGATCGTCGGTGAAAAAAGGCCTTTCCTGATCGCCCTTATCGTGCCTGACTTCCAAAAGCTGAAAGAGTTCGCCGCCGAACACAGCATCAAGGCTTCAAACAACAGGCAGCTGATCGATAACAAGGAGGTCGTCCAGATTTACGAAAAGCTGCTGCGAAACATTTCGAGACAGCTTGCCACACACGAGAAAGTCAGAAAATTCCTGCTTGTAGAAGAGGCGTTCACATTGGAGAATGGTTTGATGACCCCGACGCTCAAACTCAAGCGCAAGGAGATCATCAAGAAGTTCAACCCTGAAATCGACAATCTCTACAATGCGCTCAACATGGTCTACAATACAGAGTGACCTCCTCCCTGCAGGATTTCATCGACAAAGGCCTGGAGCCTCAGTGTGTGCGATCCTTGCCAGTAGATCTTGCCACAGGAAGGGCAACCCTGAAACTCTTCGTAATAACGCCTTGTCTTCGGCTGAAGCAAGGCGTTAACTGTTTCTTTCGATCGAGGTTCGAGCACTCCGTTGCAGGCGATACAACGGCTGAACGGCTGGACCCTTCCTGAAAGACCAAACCGATCGACGACCTGCCTGACCTGCTCGGCCATCCGGTCGGAACGAACACAGCACCCGAACACAACCCTATTGTTCATCAGCAGCCGCCGATCCCGGGTAAGAAGAATACGCCCGTCCGCTTCCATGATGTCGAGCATTTCGGCATCGTCACGACCGGTAAACCATACCGTATCAAATCCGAGAAGCCTGAGGCGACGCGCGGTCTTGCCGAGATGGATGTCTGCGATGAACCCTGAGTTGACCGGAGGAACTGGCTGAAGCAGAAGCATATCAGGCCTTGGAGGCATTACCGGAAGGATATCGATATGGTCCCCATCGGAGATGTGGGTCGAAAACGATGCGGTGACGGAACCATTGTGGACAAGATAGCCAATTTCGGTATGCGGCACACCGCAGGATTCTATGAGATCCTTGATGGTCGTGGCATGTCCCGGTTTTTTTTCGATGGGCACACCTCTCGAACCTGGAGGCAGGAAAATGTCGAAATCGGGATCGAAACCAAGCACGACCCTGATCGAATCCGGTAGCTCCCCTCCGTTCATTGCCGCTCTGTAATACCGTTGCCAGGGGTGGCATCACCAGCGATCCTGAGCAACCCTGCATCACCGTACTCTTCAACCAGTCCTTCACTGACGAGTGCATCGACAATCGATCCTATCCCGTACGGACAATCCTCATGGCGCTCTTCAAGACCCTGCCTCGAAACATCTCCTGCGGCAAGCAGCTCACGAAGCAGTTGACCACGATACCACCGTCGTGAACCCTTGAAGCTTGACTGCCGTGTCAACGGGGCAATGCCGGTTTTCCGGGTGGTCAGTTCAAGGGCCCCGAAATCCATGAGGGCATTGTGCCAGTCCCGGCTCCGCCCTTTCGGAAGTACTTCCTCCGCAACAGCCAGAAGGTTCCGCGGTGTAATGGATTCGGAGAGTTGCAGCTCGTGGATCAGTACCCGTCTGATATTGGTATCGACAGCGGCAATATCGTGATTGTCGGCAAACACAGGAATGGAACGACTCGTATAAGCGCCTATGCCCGGAAGCGTCATGAGAATGGCGGGATCTGACGGCACCTGACCGCCATGTTCTTCGACGATCAATGTCGCGGCCCGATGGAGACGTTGGCCACGGCCGTTGTATCCGAGTCCACTCCATAACTGAAGCACATCCCTGAGCGATGCCCCGGCAAGGGAATCCACATTCGGAAAGCGCTCCATCCATTGCATAAACCGAGGCGCGACCCTGTCTGCCTGGGTCTGCTGAAGCATGATTTCGCTCACCATCACACAATAGCGGTCACGGGTCAATCGCCAGGGAAAAATCCGGCCTTTCTGCCGGTAAAACTCGAAAATCTTCTCCCTGAAAGCCTCTACGGAAACCTTGTTCATGGATATTAGGCTCTTTGGTACTTACTCAGTGTCAGAATTCCGGGGCCGGCCCCGGTACGAAACCTGTTGGACGTTGAAGCACCGTAGCGGCATGCCGGAACGGATCGTGGCCGAAGAAGAGTATCCAGCCCTTCCTGCATGCCTTTTCGAGGATGACCGCCTTCTCCTCTATAACCGTGCGGGCGTCTATGTCGTTGCCCGTAACCCTCAAGGCCGGGTAATGAGCGGTGGTCGGAATGAGGTCAGCCCCGTGAAGCAGCGTCGTATGGCCATCGCTGATGCGGACAAGCTGCTGGCCCCGGGTATGGCCATTGCTGATGATAACATCGATTCCGGGAAAGATTTCGCAAGTCCCGGAGATAGTATGGAACAGTGACAGTTGGCGAAACTCATCGATGATGGTCTCGTTATAACTCATACGCTCCTTCTCTTCCGGCCGGCAAGCAGTCCGGAAATTCTCCTCCTGCACGATTACCTGCGCATAAGGAAACACCGGGACCAGTCGGTCGTCGACGCAGGTGAACGCACCACCGACATGGTCGCTGTGCAGATGGGTCAGCACAAGATCAGTGATATCTCCAGGGCGAAGCCCAAACTTATCGAGCTCTTCCTCAAGTCTGTAGGGTGTTGTAGAGTTGGCCGCCCAGCGGCTCGTCCAGCAGAGTTCGCCGACGCCGGTATCGACGAGAATCCTGCGGCCGTTGCCGACGATGAGCAGGAGCCTGGTCGCAAGACGTATCCCGGGAAGCGGCTTTGACGGATCCTGGTTCCGTCCGGGCAAAGGGCCACCCTCGAACAAAAAATCCTGTACTTTGAGGGAATGAAGCTGATAATCACCAATAGTGAGCATCTCGAACAGATATAGCGTCAGATTGAAATGGTGCAGACGCAGTTACCGGAAACCCGGCTTTAAGGGGTAGATTTGGATGGGATAAGCAGAAGCCTCCGGAATGGCAGCCCCGCCTGGACGGCAGGGCTGAACTCCGAATAGTGCTGAAGCGATGCTGTTACGAGATCGCTTACGCCTGGGCAGAAAAGACCTTGCGCTCTTTGACCTTCAGCGCAGCCTTGCCGGTACGTTTGCGCAGGTAGAACAGCTTTGCCCTTCTTGCCTTTCCGTTCCTGGTGATCGTGACGCTCTCGACGTTCGGCGAGTTGATAGGAATGATCCTTTCAACGCCCACGCCGTGGGAAATCTTGCGCACGGTGATGGTCTTGGAACCGCCAGCACCCCTGTCGCTGATCACGACGCCTTCGAAGGCCTGCAGACGCTCTTTTTCGCCTTCGATAACCTTCAGCTGTATCCTGACTGTATCGCCGGGACGAACCTGGGGAATATCGGTCCGGTTCTGGGTTGCTTCCACCAATTGAATTAACTGATCCATGATGACACTGTTATCTTTATATGTTGTCTTTACTCTTCCTGTCCTTCTTCCTCGAGCAAGTCCGGCCGGCGCTGAAGCGTACGTTCATACGCATTTTCCTGCCGCCAGAGCTCAATTTTTTCATGATGGCCTGAAAGGAGCACATCGGGTACCGTCATTCCCCTGAACTCTGCAGGGCGTGTATACCATGCGCAGTCCAGCATGTTGGTCTGGAAAGAATCGGTCAATGCCGATTCACCATCCCCCAGTACACCGGGAATAAGCCTCACGATAGCGTCACTCAACATGAGCGCCGGAATTTCCCCTCCGGAAAGCACCACATCACCGACGGTAAGCTCCATAGTCACCAACGTCTGGCGAATCCTTTCGTCCATGGCCTTGTAATGGCCGCACAGCACGATCAGGTTCCCCTTTCTCGAAAGCCGGTTGGCTCTCTTCTGGTCAAATACTTTCCCGTCAGGCGTCATGAAGATGACTTCATCATAAGCCCTTTCAGCCTGCAATTTCTCGATGCAATCAAAAACCGGTTCGGGACGGATAACCATTCCCGCCCCACCTCCGAACGGCGTATCGTCAACCTGATGGTACTTGCCCAATCCGTAATCGTGCAGGTTATGCACATGGATCTCCACGAGGCCTTTCTTCCTCGCTATGCCGAGCAATCCCTTTTCAAGAGGCGATACAAAAAAATCCGGAATGACGCTTATGATATCTATCCGCATGGTTTCCACACCTATGAGACATTGCAATCAAACTTGTCAAGAACACTTCCGGCTACAGAAATTCGGAAAATCTCCGCAGCACCATGATCCCTTTCTGGAGATCGATTTCAGATACAAACTCTTCCACGGCAGGCACAAGCACCTTACGGCCGCCTGCCTCGATCTCGTATACGTCATGTGCCGGCATTTCCAGCACATCCCTGAGCACCCCGATTTTCCCACCCTCTTCGTCCAGCACTTCCAGACCGATAAGGTCATGGACATAAGCCCTGTCGCCAGGCATTGGTTCAAGGGCATCCCCGGACACGAAGAGCCGGTAGCCTGCAACAGCCTCGGCAGCTTCACGGGAGCTGATGCCATCCATAAATATCCAGGCAAACCCCTGATTCAGCTTTGCCGACAGAACTTTCCGCAGCACGACATCGTCAGGACTTTTGCCAATATAATATTCCCGTCGCTTCAGGAAGCTTTCCGGATAATCGGTAACCGGCTGAACCTTGAGCTCGCCTTTCAACCCCTTGGGTTTCAGAATGATGCCCGTCAGAAAAAGGTCCACCCTGGTCAGCAGATAACGTTATCGAGCCTCAGTTCAAGCCTCGGCGGAACCAGCTGCAGCTGCTGCCTCGGCGGCCTTCTTGGCCTGGCGGCGGCGGAGCTTTACCGTGATGCGCTTCTGGCGCCTTTCGGTCTCTTTCTGCTGCCACTGCTCCATCTGGGCTGCGATATCGCTCTCGCTGATACCACGGCGCTTCAGGTTCATTTCATGAAGCAGACCGGTGCCACGGATAAGGCTGTGGACTGTTGCTGTCGGCTGCGCACCAACGTTCAGCCAGTATGCGACGCGATCCCTTTCGATGGTTACGGTGTGCGGCTTCGCGGTCGGGTTGTAATGCCCGATCACTTCGAGAAACTTGCCATCCCTCGGTGCACGGCCATCCGCTGCAACGATCTGGTAGAACGGCATCTTTTTCCTTCCAGCCCTTTTCAATCTGATCTTAACCAAAGCGTAATAAGTTTAATTTTATTAAGAGAAAATGATCATTTATCGTTTCAGAAACTTGTCGAGTGCGAGATTCTGCGAGGTGATCTTGCGGCCAGACTGCGTCAGCCTGCTCACAGAACGCATCATCTTCTTCATCTCCTGGAACTGCTTGAGCAGCATATTGACCTCCTGAACCCTCGTGCCGCTCCCGCGGGCAATCCTCTGACGACGGCTGCCGTTGATGATTTCAGGCACCTTGCGCTCTTCCTTGGTCATCGATGAAATCATTGCCTCGATCGGTTTGAAGTCCAGGTTCTCGAGATCCTGCTTTGGCACCATCTTGTTCAATCCGGGAACCATTTCGATAAGTCCCTGAATCGAGCCCATCTTCTTGAGCTGCTGGAGCTGGTCAAAAAAGTCGTTAAGGTCGAACTCGTTCTTCATGAGCCTCGACTGCATCTCCATGGTCTTTTCCAGGTCGAGAGTCTCCTGGGCCTTCTCGACGAAGCTGACGATATCACCCATGCCGAGAATCCTCTGGGCCATACGATCGGGATAGAACAGATCGAGATCGTCGACCTTCTCGCCTACGCTCATGAACTTGATAGGCTTTTCTACCACCTGTCTGATCGACAGGGCCGCACCACCGCGGGAATCGCCATCAAGCTTGGTCAGGACTACGCCATCAAAATCGAGCCGATCATTGAATGCCTTTGCCGTGTTGACAGCTTCCTGACCCATCATGGAGTCAACGACGAACAGAAGCTCATCCGGCTTGAGCGCGTTCTTGAGCGCTTCAGCCTCAGCCATCATCATTTCGTCAATCTGCAGTCGTCCGGCCGTATCGACGATCACGACATCCTTTGCACCGTTACGGGCAGCTTCGAGACCGCCGAGCGCCACTTTCATTGCGTCCTGCACATCAAGAGAAAAAACAGGGACATCAATCTGCTCGCCAAGCGTCTTGAGCTGGTCAACCGCAGCAGGGCGATAGACGTCGGCTGCAACCAGAATCGGATTTTTGCCGCTCTTCTTGAGTCGTTTGGCCAGCTTGGCACAGAAAGTGGTCTTTCCTGAACCCTGCAAACCCGCCACCATAATGATCGCAGGTACCTTTTTCGGAGGAAGGTTAAGCGGATGATTCTCCCCACCCATGATTTCGGTCAACTCGTCATTGACGATCTTGACAATCATCTGGGCCGGCGAAACGCTCTTGATCACGGATTCGCCCAGAGATTTCTCCCTGATGTCCTCTACCAGTTTCTTGGCTACCTTGTAGTTGACGTCGGCACCGAGCAACGCGCGCTTGATGTCACGCATCGCAATACCGATATTGATCTCGTTGATCGTCGCCTGACCGGCAAGCTTCCGGAAGGTTAGTTCAAGTTTATCACTGAGATTATCGAACATGTTGAACCTGTCACATAAATTCTAAAAATGGATAGCTTTAAATATAAAAAAATTCTTGTAAAATAAAACCACTGCCAGTAAGCTTCTACAGAGCATTTTTCTATTATATATTGGTGGCAATATATCAATTTCACTGACTATGACCCCAGAAGTCCTTGAACAGATTTTCCAGTCGTTCCGGAAACAGAAAATCGCCGTCATCGGCGATGTCATGATCGACAAATATATTTTCGGCCATGTATCCAGAATCTCCCCCGAATATCCGGTACCTGTGGTCGATGTTACTCATGAGAACAGCCGGCTTGGCGGAGCAGCAAACGTTGCCCTGAACACCCATGCACTCGGTGCCCAAACCATTCTGATAGGGGTGACAGGAAAGGACTCCGGACGCGATTCCCTTGAAGCTCTCATGAGGGAGCACGGACTCGAATCGGAAATGCTTCTCGCAGACCCTTCCCGTCCGACAACAAGCAAGACACGTATCCTCTCGCAGAACCACCATATCACCAGGGTTGACTACGAAAGCCGTGAACCGCTCGACTCCATCACTGAAGCAAAACTTCTGGGAATGTTCAGCGAGGTCGCCGGAACACTCGACGCCGTAGTACTTGAAGACTACAACAAGGGTGTGTTGACCGGATCGCTGATCTCAGCGATAACCGGCATCTGCAGGAAACTGGGCATTCCTGTTCTCGTCGATCCAAAAAACAAGGGATTTTTCTCTTACGGAGGCTGCACCGTCTTCAAACCAAACCTGTCCGAATTGGCTGCATCGCTTGGCATGACAGTAAACAACAACGACCGGGAGGTCGAAGATGCCTGCCTGCTGCTGAGAAATAAACTTGAAGCCGACAATTTCGTCGTAACCAGGAGTGAAAAGGGGATGACCGTCTATAACGAATCGTTTACCCATATACCGGCAACGTCGCTCAAGGTCGCCGACGTTTCAGGTGCAGGAGACACGGTTATCGGTATACTCGCCCTGGGAACAGCCGCCGGAATGGATCTGGTTACAAGCACCAGACTCGCCAATCTTGCGGCTGGAACGGTCTGCCAGGAGGTAGGCGCCGTACCGGTAAGGCCCGAAAAACTCTTCAGTGCCTGCCTGGATCATCTTCGATAATGTGGATGTGGTTATCGACAACCGATGGCCACGGAGGAGTATACGAAGGATTCTGGGCCAGGCTTCTCATCTTGAGCAACGAATAGAACGGCACTTCGAAAAGAGCCGCATTACTGACTGCAGGAGGGATATCCTTGCCGGGATTAAGATGCATCACAAAGGTTACATGAACCCTGCCGCCCACTAAAGGCAGCAATATCCAGACCCCCCAGGACTCACGAACACGATAATAATCAGGCCTTAAGGGCAGATAATCGGGTACCCCTTTCATCGTTACTGCCACAGCGCCCTCTTCAGAGGCATGAAGGCTGGTGCGCACGATCATTTCCCTTTTCGGTATGGGCCATGGTGTATTGATCACCTGACGAATGACATACTCAAGCTCTTCGTTCCTGTGGAGCACCTCAACTTCGGCAAGCTGATGGACCCAGCAATTATAGTTTCCGAAATCATGAAAGAGACTGATCAGCTTCCTGAACGGCACCTCAAACTCAGTCTCAGCCTTGAAACCGAGCACCTGAGATCCCCTGATCTTCGAGGAGTAAACCTTGATTTCCTTGTGATCAACGCGAAATTCCCAGTTGCCCTTCAGGGCAGTTGCGACATCCATTTGTACAACAGTTAGAATAATAAGATGAATGAGGTGCCCTGCAGGCTATTCTATAATAAAGTCACTATAGTTCCTGATTATCTCCGTCGATGACTCATGGAAAGGAGCATCAATCGGTGTTCGGTATTTTTCGCGTTTTACCATGTCCCGCAGGTTGTTCAGGGTATGATACGGCGTATCGATGACGGCGATATTGGCCAGCCATGACGGGATCTCCCCTGCAGGTTCAATGTGGAGCCTGAAAACCACGCGACACTGATTCTCCGATAAAGGCAGAATGTTCCAGGCGCCTTCAAGTTGCCTTACCCGCACATAACGGTCGTTTTCGGGCAGGAAATCGGGAAGACATTCGATCTTGATAAACGCCTCAGAGGTCTCAGGATCGATGTATGCGGTCGATCTCGAGATTATCTCCCGATCAGAAACAGGCCAGGGCGCACTGACAAGCTGGTATACCACCCGGCCATCATTTTCGCTGAGTTCCTGCAAAACGCGCATCTCCCTTGTCTTCCACACCCACTCGGTAGCAACATCGATATCGTACAGCAGACTGAGAACGGAATGCTGTGGGGCATCAATAACCGCAACCCCGACGAATGACAGGAAGGATGACGAAGGCACCGGACAGGTAAAAATCTTCAGCCAGTCATTCCTGAACCTTAGCGTACAGGTAGTACTGTTAATTTTTTCTAGTAATGACATAACATATCATGATTATATGGATAAATGCAAGCACGACCTGTCCCCGGGGACAAACAAGGCATCATGAAGCCTGCCTTTCGATGAGATGGCGGGCGACCTTCATCACCGGATCTCCTTCTCGGATTAACACCTTTATCTGCTCTTCAGTTCCGAACAACTGCCTTGCGATCCTCGCTTTAAGCGCCAGGCGGATAAAACTGCGGTCCTGCCTGAACTCGGCTGCGCTGAATGCGATCTTTTTAGCTGCACACCCCTTCTTAACAAAACTCTCAAGATTTTCAGGCCCGCTGTAGCCATCGAGAAAAGCCTGAGCCGATGCCCGATATTTCTGTACAGGACTTGCCGGGTCGTCGATCAGCTTCAGGGCGATATCTTCGAAAACTCCTTTCGCATAGATCTCCTGATACAGATTCGTATAAGTCTTGCCGAAAACCCAGTAATCGGGCAAGATACCTCCCGCCTTGGCAAGTACCGCCCTCAGGCTGTCGCCAGGAACGCTTCCGGAGAGTCGACCAGTGCTGTAGACGGAAATATCCCCGCTATCCTTGTAAAGCAAGCCTCCATACTTTTTCATGAAGTTGTCAGGCATGGTTCTGGTGAACATCTCCTTATAGTAACGCTCACGTCCATGCATTCCTTCGTCATATCCTCGCTGGATCTGGCGGCCGGAAGGGGTATAGTATCTCGAAACCGTAAGTCGGAGGGCAGAACCGTCCGAAAACTGGAACTGCCTCTGGACAAGGCCCTTTCCGAATGTCAGCTCTCCCACAAGCAAACCTCGACGGTTATCCTGCAGGGCTCCGGCGAGAATCTCGGCAGCTGAAGCGCTTCCCCGATCAACAAGAATACACAGCGACCCTTTCTCGTAAATACCGCCTGGCTTTGCGACATATTTCATCTCATCCGCCCCGCCATGACGGCTTTTTGTATAAACAATCAGGTTACGGTCCGGCAGCAGTTCGTCGGCCACCTCGACAGCCTGGTCGAGGAATCCGCCAGGATTACCCCGAACATCGATAATAAGATGCTTCATACCCTGAGCAACAAGCTTCTGCAGTGAGCTGCGAAACTCCGCAGCAGTAGTCGCAACAAACCGGCTGATCCTGATATACCCTGTCTGGGCATCGACAAGAAAGGCTGCATCGATACTTGATGTCGAAATTTTCCCCCTGGTAACCTGAAAATCGATCATTCTGTGTGCTACAGGCCGGTACACTTTGAGACTGACCCTGGAACCGCGAGCACCCCTCAACTTCTTGAGCACAGCATTGGGGGTAATCCCGACTGCATTCATGGAATCGATCCCGACAATACGGTCACCCGGCATGATGCCGACTGATTCGCTCGGTCCTCCCGACAGGGGAGTGACAACCAGAAGTGTATCATGCACGACATCGAATTCAATGCCGATGCCGTCGAAGTTCCCTTCAAACTCGGCATTGGTATAGGCGGCTTTTTCAGGCTCGAGATACACGGTATGTGGGTCCAGTGATTCGACCATGCCTCGGACACCTGCACCTGCAAGGCTATCCTCGTTGACGGGATCAACATAAGCTGACTTGATAAGCCTGTATGCATCAATCACCTTCGCCTGCCGGGCGGTCGCATCGCTCCCTCCACCGCCTTTAATCCTGAATCCGATAAATATGCCAAAAACCAGGACAATTATCATGAGAACGGCACTGAAGATACGGGACATTTGAGCGGTCTTAAATTGATATGGAAAAGAAATTACAAGGCACAATCAAGGCCATCAAGGTCTCCTGTCCGGGTGCGAGAACGAACCGACATCTGAATACCGACGATCCGAAAACCGGAATGCCCGCAGGAATAATGGGATTCTGCTTTAAATAAATGCGGCCCATAACGAATAAAGCCAGCGCATGGAAGCTCCCTTTAGTTTACCGAAGAGAAGAGTAATTCGCAAAAAAACATTCCGCCATTCGACCACCGGGCAAAGGCCGACGCAGTATCGTGCTTTTCAGAGCCACGATAACAGCAACCATTACAACAACCTGTAATTCAGTTATTTAAATTAAAAATTACACACCATAATCGATTAAAACAAAAAAACAACCACACGCAATAAAGAGTTCAAAGCATAATATTATAACACATGACTATCATATTAAAAGCCAAAGCACCAGCACTGATATACTGACTTATCGGCAACAATAACAAGAAATAAACAAGAAGATAAAATCATGAGATGAACCATAAAAAAGTCCATTTATAAAACATATATTATCATAAACTAATTATTAACCAAATTATTATATAATGTTATATTTAAAGTATTTATAATTTTTTACATAAACTTTACATTATCATATAATTAAAAATTTAATAAAAAGTTAATAGAATATCAAAAGGATATTAAACAGCATTAATTTTCATTTTATTTTGGCAAATAACCAATGGTAACCAAACATTATATACTTATATTTACTATACTTATAACCATATTTACTTGCACATTCAGCACAAGATCTTATTAGTTATCATTAAATTTAAATGCCACATGTATAAAACCTCAATAAGAGCTTTATGAGGTATTTACAAGGTCGTTTTTATGTTTGGTATTTGGTGGTCGTCAAGCTCCCCTCTCCTGTCCATCGGGAGGGGGTTGACTTTGAGCAATCAGGGGGTAAACGGTATTGCTGTTCAGGAAGGAGGGCAGAATACAACAAGCTCGACTTCAACGCTGGCATCGAGAGGAAGGGCTGCGACACCGACGGCGCTTCTGACATGTCGACCTGCTTCACCAAAAATCTCCCCGATCAGTGCAGATGCTCCGTTAGCTACGATATGCTGATTGGTGAAACCTGGCGAGCTCGAAACATAGACGGTGAGCTTCACGATCCGGGAAACAGCATCGAGCGAGCCTGCCGCTGATCTGACTGCAGCAACTGCATTAAGCGCGGCCGTCCTGGCCGCTTGTGCAACCTCTTCCTGTCGGAGATCATTCACACTTCCCCGTCCTCCCGGTTCCTGAAGTTTTCCGTCAACAAGCGGAAGCTGGCCTGATGTGTAGATCAGCTCCCCAATACGGATAGCTGGCTGATAAAGACCTGCTGGCGCGGCAACGACAGGCAATACTATTCCTGAGTTCTGCAAGGACTCTTCGAAAGATGCCATAAGAAGGGTGGTTGATGTTGACTGAAACGTCACGGAAACCGCAATCCGATGGCAATCAGAAATAGGCTCCGCATTGTGATTACATTGAAAAATAGTTATCGTGCGTGAATATTATGATATATGTTAAAAAAACATAGGAAGCTCCCCCGCCTGATGGTTGTCAGCTGCGGTGCTGAGCACATTTCTCACTGCGGCCTTGCCCTTCGGCAGGCTGAAGTCCTTGCCCGTTCAGGGCCGGTAATTTTCCAGCTTCGCGAAAAAGGGCTCGAAGCAGGAGCTGTTAATTCGCTCTGCAGCCAGTTGGCCCCGATAATCAAGGCATCCGGGTCTCTCTTCATGGTCAACGAACGATTTGACATCGCCCTGGCGTCAGGGGCGAACGGTGTGCATCTTCCCGAGTCTTCATGTCCGGCTGACAGCGTCAGAAAAGCCTCGCAAGGACTGATTGCCGGTCAAAGCGTGCACAGTACTGCAACAGCCATCAGGGCGGCAATGGCAGGCATCGATTACCTGCTTTTCGGCCCGGTATTTACTACCCCATCCAAAATGGCTTTCGGGCCTCCGCAGGGTCTCGACGCACTTGATGAAGTATGCAGAAGTGTTTCCATCCCTGTATTCGCTGTCGGAGGGATCACGCCTGAAAAGGCTTTTGCCTGCATTGAAAATGGGGCATACGGAATTGCCGCCCTTGGGCCATTTATTGATATTGCATCGCTTCCTGATACGGTCAACAGGTTTCAATCATTTATTTCATCATGACCCTTCCCCGTCGATTCCTCTGCGTCATCATTGATGAACGCCTCTGCCCAGTCGAACTCGCCGGCATGGCCCTTGATGGAGGCGCCCGTATGGTGCAGCTACGCAGAAAAACAGCTTCCGGACTTGAGCTTTACGAATGGGCCGTAAGAATCCAGGAGCTCTGCAGGCAACGCGATGCGATCTTTATCGTCAACGACCGCATAGACATAGCCCTTGCCATGCATGCTGACGGGGTACACCTCGGACAGGAGGACCTGCCGGCATCTGCAGCCCGATCGTTGCTCGGCCCCGATGCTATCATCGGTGTATCGGTCTCCAGTGTCGCCGAAGCTCAACAAGCCAGCCTTGATGGCGCAAACTATATCGGTGTAGGGCACATTTTCCCAACCTTTTCGAAGGAGAAGCTCACTCCCCCCCTGGGTACGGAGTCAATCAGTCAGATCGGCAAAGCTGCGGGTCTGCCCGTGGTAGCCATCGGCGGCATTGGATCGGGCAATGTTCTTGATGTCATAAAAGCCGGGGCATCAGGAATCGCGGTTATATCTGCAGTTTCAGGAGCTGATAACCCCACTGAGGCAACACGGGACCTTGTCAACAGGATCTGGCAATGAACACGCAGCAGGAGTACACCACCGTCCTGACCATCGCAGGTTCAGACGGCAGCGGTGGTGCAGGAATCCAGGCTGACCTCAAGGCCATCGCAGCCTGCGGCTGTTACGGACTGAGCGTAATCACGGCCGTGACGGCCCAGAACACCATGGGAGTCACTGCGTCCTATGCTATTCCTGACCATTTCATCGTAGAGCAGTTCGAGGCACTTGCCAACGACATCCGGGTCGATGCAGTCAAGATTGGGATGCTCGGGTCGCAGGAGGCGGCAGAAACCGTCGCAGAGCTTCTCGGAAGGCTCAAAGGGATTCCTGTTGTCCTTGATACTGTTTTGCGCTCCTCAAGCGGGAAAGCCCTGTTTCCAGACCAAAACCTGGCCACTTTGAAGCGTCTCTTCCCCCTTGCGACGCTTATCACTCCAAACCTGCCGGAGGCGTCACTGTTGACTGGACACGAAAAGAGCCCGACGACCGGTGGCGAAGTCGAGGAGATGGCACTTCAGCTAAATCGGGAAAAGGCTTCATCAGTGCTGATCAAGGGTGGGCATGGAGAAGGGAGTGAGTGCAACGACTGCCTGCTGCACGAAGGACGGTTCCATTGGTTTTCAAACCGGAAAATCATCACGCAGAATAGTCATGGCACAGGGTGCACCCTGTCTTCGGCAATAGCTGCCGAATTGGCGAAGGGAACCGCCATGACCGATGCCGTCGGAAAAGCCATAGCTTATACGAGGTCTGCGCTTGAGGCAGGGGCCTCATGGCGCCTCGGAAACGGCAACGGCCCCCTGCAACATTTTCCTCAATGCTGTTTTGCCACGCGAGTCAAACGACCGATGGAGTAATAGCTGAAACCAAGCTGCTCCATCAATTCAGGATTGTAGATGTTCCTGCCATCAAATATTACCGGCTGCCGCAGGAATTTTTTTATCTGATCGAAATCGGGGCTGCGGAATACCATCCATTCTGTCATTATGACCAGCGCATCGGCGCCTTTTACTGCCGCTTCCGGGTTATCGGCGAAAACAAGATCCTCCCGATCACCATAAAGCCTCTTCGCTTCGTTCATGGCTACAGGATCATAGGCATTGATGCTCACCCCTTCCTTCCACAACTCTTCCATGACGCGACGGCTCGGAGCTTCACGCATATCGTCAGTGTTCGGCTTGAAAGACAATCCCCAAAGCGCGATCACGCGCCCCTTGAGGTCGCCGTTGAAATGCTCCCGGATTTTGGACACCAGGTGCAGCTTCTGGTCGTGATTAACCGCCTCGACAGCCTGAAGGATACGTGAGTCGTATCCGTATTTCCTGGCTGTGCGTTCAAGAGCCTGGACGTCCTTGGGAAAACAGGAACCCCCGTAGCCTACACCGGGATAGATGAAGGCAAAGCCGATCCGCGAGTCTGAACCAATGCCCCTGCGAACTGCCTCGACATCCGCACCGACACGCTCCGAGATATTCGCGATCTCGTTCATGAAGCTGATTTTCGTAGCAAGCATCGCGTTGGCCGCATACTTGGTCAGTTCCGCCGACCGGATATCCATGGCGATAAAACGCTCATGGCTGCGGTTGAATGGTGCGTAAAGGTTACGAAGAAGCTCCTTTGTCCTCGGATTGTCCACGCCAACCACGATGCGTTCCGGTTTCATGAAATCATCGACGGCATCTCCCTCCTTGAGGAACTCGGGATTTGAGACCACATCAAAATCGATCTCCACACCACGTTCGGAAAGAACAGTTCGCATTGTTTCGCTCACAAGGTCGGCAGTTCCGACCGGGACCGTCGACTTGTTGATGACGATGCGGTAATCTTCCATATGGCGACCAATGCTTTCGGCCACGCTCAGCACATGCCTGAGGTCCGCGGAGCCATCCTCGTCGGGTGGAGTTCCTACAGCGATGAACTGGTAGAGCCCGAATGCAACCCCTTCATGAATGCTTGTGGTGAATTTCAGGCGCCCTTCACGGAGATTTTCGACGACGATATCCTCCAGGCCGGGCTCGTAAATGGGAATTTCCCCCTCCTTGAGACGTGCGATTTTAGACTCGTCGATGTCTACACAAAGCACTTCGTTGCCAACCTCGGCAAAACATGCCCCTGTCACCAGGCCGACATAGCCGGACCCGAAAATCGTAATCTTCATACGCTCAATTTTATAGTTCGAAACCAGCCACAGATCCTTTCCCGGAACCGCACATTATATCATAAAACCATTCACTACCAGACTGCACTGCATGAAGCCGCTGCAATTCTTGCGCCGTGGGGAAATGATGAGCCACCGATCAATCAATGACGATGACAAGGCAGCGCGACTTTCTCCAGAACTCGCCTTCGTCCCTTATCAGGAGAAGGGATGAATGTTTATCGCCGACAAGATCATAGGATCCTTTGGTGTGGGGAGTTATGATGTGGAGATTCCTGACCGGTTTATCAAAAAAAATGTCCCTCGTTTCGGTGATATCGATCGGCTTAAAGGATTTTGTATCGAAATCGTTGGCAAGCACCGGGCCTGTGCGAAAAAGGCGACCGAAGGTACCTTGAGGTGCAAGAACGCCCTTGGCGACAAGCTGGTCGGTCGTGCCCGAAATATAGTAGGCCTTCGACATCTGGTCTTCCTGGTCACTGATGACTTCGTCCATGACATCGACAGTGGACATGAGCTTGGATATCTGCTTGTTGAGCGTCGATATCTCGCCTTTCATGGCATTGATCTCTCGGCCCTTCGTTTCGATATCGCCCTTCAGTTGACCGGTCATGCGATCGAGTGCCTCAACACGGAATTTCGAGTCACGGTTCTCTTTTTCAAGCCTGCTGACCAGGTTTTTGCTTGCTGAAAGTGTCGAATCAATGTACCTGATGTTGGTGTAGATTTCCCGGCCGATCTGTTCGGCGCTCTGCTGCTTCCGCCCCTCCACATCCGAAGAGAGCCTCACGACCACGGCTTCCTTCTGGCGGATCCGGCCAAGATTCTTCTGCACCTGAACGAGGATAGCCATCATCGATTCGAGATGCTGCTGCTCCTCCTTCTTCTGCTCATCCTGGGTGCATGATGAGATTCCGGCCGCCATGGCGGTGACCAGCAAAAGGATGATTATGCGTCTCCAGGGCTTCAAAGCCATTCTATCCATTGTTCAACTCCCTCTTTGGTGCCGTACCACCGCGTGTGTGGTGTTGGCAGATGCTCGCATTCAGGTACAGTAATATTTTCAGCTCCTTCAAGAAAGCAGCTTATGGCAGGAACCACCCCGTCGCCGACAACATTACCGTCATCGGTTACACTGTGGTAGAACATACTGCAAAGCCGTTCTGTGATATTTCCATTCGCAGCGCCCCGGTAGCGGTCGCTGACGACCGACACTACATGGTATTTCCTGAAAAATTCAGGGTCCAGATGGCTGAAGATAAAATCCGTCTTGATTTTTGCGAAATGTTCGTGCGTATGAAAAGGGGTCCCGAGCGTCACGAGCCTGCCGACCATCCCGTTAACTGCGTAAACATCCCCCTGGAAAGGCTGCTCAAGCAGATAGACCATGGCAACCGTCCCTCCGCCGCTGTGGGCGACAATGGTAACCGGCTCACCGGGAAAACAGGCGGCCATCTTGCGTACCGTACGGTCCAGGGTAACCATAACCCGGTTGGTCGAACGTTCGGGCGAAGGTGGAAACCCGATCCAGTCCAGAAGGGTGACCGGCGCGATGGCGATCTTCTCTTTCGGAATCCAGGACGAAAGAGCATCCCGCATCACATCATAGAGAGAATCCCAGAAAAGCACCCCGGGAATAATCACCACCGGATTCTGTCTTACAACTGCCATAGCGATCGACTCTTGTAATTCTTTCATTTTAATTCAAGAAAGCTTGATCCCGAACCCGTCAGAAGGCCGTTAAGCCCACCCTTTCAGCAAATCGACCAGAAGACGCACGCCAAAACCGGTACCTCCCGGTGCATTACCGCCGCCTTTCGCCAAAAATGCAGGGCCGGCAATATCGACATGGGCCCAGCACTTGTGCCCGTCGATGAACTTTTCAAGAAACTTGGCGGCTGTGACTGCTCCACCCCAACGCCCGCCAGTGTTGCTTACATCGGCGACATCCGACTTGATCAGTTCGTCATACTCGTCCCAGAGCGGCATCCTCCAGACTTTTTCGCCCGAAGAGAGCCCAGACTTGAAAATAGAGTCGGCCAGATCGTCATCATTGCTGAACAGACCTGCGGCCTGGTGGCCCAAGGCTACTACACAGGCTCCTGTAAGGGTGGCCAGATCGATGATCACGTCGGGATCGTACTCTTTTTTGGCATAGGTCAGTGCGTCGGCAAGGATCAGTCTCCCTTCGGCATCGGTGTTTCCCACATCGACCGTGATGCCAGACATGGTGGTGATGACGTCCCCGGGCTTCAGCGCCGATCCGCCGGGCATGTTGTCGGTGGCCGGAATGATGCCGATCACCCTGACCGGCAGACCGAGGCGAGCCACTGCTTCGACTGTACCGATAACGCAGGCTGCACCCGACATGTCAGATTTCATCTCATCCATACCTTGTGCCGGTTTAATGGAGATGCCTCCGGAATCGAAGGTAACACCCTTGCCCACGAGAGCCACAGTCTTCCTGGCTTTGCCTTTCGGCTGGTAATCGAGAATGGTGAAGGTCGGAGGCTCCTCGCTGCCCTTGTTGACAGCCAGCAAACCGCCCATGCCCAGTTCCGTGATCCTCTTCTTGTCGAATACCTTCACGTCGAAACAACCCCGTTTTCCTGCTTCCCTGGCTGCCTCCGAGAGATCTTCGGCCGAAAGGTGGTTGCCCGGAAGATTGATCAGGTCCCTTGCCAGGTTCTGGCAGGATCCAGCAATGAGTCCGGCAGCAGCACCTTTTTCCATTTCGGCAGTGCTGTCGCCGCAACCGGCAAGCACCAGCTCATTGATCGTTTTGGGTTTGTCCGCCTCTTTTTTCTTCTCCTTGTCGAGCTTGTCGCTTTTCAGGCAGTCAAAACGATAGGCTCCGTAAAGGACACTCTCGGCAAGGAGACCTGCCAGGTATTCCGGATTCCTCCTCGAATGTTTCGACCATGCCGCTATTCCCGAACAGTCGACAGCCACGACGCCGAGATGCATATCGACGGCCTTCCGGGCAATTGATTCAGCTGCCTTCCGGTAATCTTCGTTGGTTTTGCCTTCACCCAGGCCGAGGAGGGCTATCCTCGCGCACCGCTTTCCTGAAACCGTACGATACAGGATTGTAATGTCTCCGGCAGATCCCTTGAAATCCCCAAGTGCGCTATCATCGATACCGAGGCCTTTCAGGGCTTCGCCTGCCTCTTTTTTCAAATCTTTGGTGCTGAACGGCAGTGCAAGGATATCGGCTTTGACCGACGTGACCTCTTTTGCTGTTACGGTTAGTTTAATTGCAGAAAGTGGGGAAAAACCAATAGAAGTATCCATATCCGATTTATACGACTTTTTGATGGTTAGCTCAGCAATACACATCCCCTGTTGATCAGAATCGCTGCAATGCGGGGAGTAAACAGGCTTTAACCCTGATTTTTTTGTCCGTCTTTTAAAAGTACCAATTTTATCAACATTTTGTTACCCGTCACAACCGGCAACTCATGAATAAAAAAGAAAACCGAGGCTTATCCCCTAAAATGCAGATCCGGAAAACTACGGTCAACCTGTAAAGCATGGGGTAAAAAGCGGACTGTCAAAGCCAGGAAACTTCGTTTGAATTATTCAGATTTTTACATTCGAACGCCTCAATTAATTGCCTTAATCGGTTCGTGCGCAAGACGGACGGAGCACAGAAACCGCAGTGTACACGCAGTACATGAGGATTTCGATCCCGACCTGTCGAGACTGGCAAAGCAGTCGAATTGCGTGAGCGATTAATGGAGGAGTGCCTGTTTTCGGACATGGTTTGCATAGCAGTATAAGCAGAGATGATCACAGGTATCGTACATCCCTATATCCTTGCTGACAATGCAACCGCACGCTTTCCGCTGTCCCCTGTCCCTGATGTATGCCCATGAAGATGGCTGGCCAGACCGAGCAGGGTTAAACCCGAATAAACTCCTGAGATCGGCGTTCTCACCTGAAATTTCGAACATCAGGAGATCATCTATGCATCGATTGTGCGTTATGCCCTCAAGCCCGATATCTTCGGCACATGAGGCTAACGTAAAGCCCCATTGACGGTTGATCGAAAGAAGGCCCTGGGCAAACCCGATCATCTCCTCATCAGTAAACTCCCTTGCCTTGATCCGTTCCAGTGCAGGATTCTTCCTGAGCTTCCTGTAGCGATCGAGGTCCGCAAAACTGAAAACAAGTTTTTCGGTGTATCCTCGCAGAATGCCCGCCAGGCGCCCAATGCGGTCGAGCAACACATCGACTGTCACCGACTCGGTGATGATGAGGGGATCAAAGCGCCAGACGACCCGTCTGGGCCCGATCAGATCTGAAAGCATCATGAAGGTTTCCAGCCGTTCCGACAACTTCGGGACATGGGGTTCCAGACCCTCAGCCTCATAATCGTTCAGGGTGAACTGGACATAATATCCGATACCTTTTGCATCAATGTCGGGCAGATAAGGCAGGAGCGGTCGCGGGTTCTTGCTCCAAAACACAACCATCCGCGTATCGAGCAGCGACACAAACTGAAGCTGCTTCGGGTTGAAGGGATTCACCCATCGCACGTAACCGGCGTTAAGGCGCTCGATGAACCATGGGGCATAAAAGGCCGGGATATCGGTTGCACGACTTGCGGAGACGATCAGCGGCGCAATGCCATCAACCTCATCGCCGTTTTCCAGTCGTACGCGCGTCCTTTTCCAACCGTGAAAAGCCATGTATGATCCGAATAGATTTTCGTTCGGAATTCCGCAGTGAAGTTATATGCCACCGGAAATCTCTTCCTGCAGGAATGAACCTCTGTTTTTACAGCACCCTTACGAACTGGTCCGGGCTGACCGCACATCTATCCACGCAGTCTTCGCCATAAATGCGGCGTAACCAGGAAAGATGATAATACGCCCAGGGCCAGCGCAAACCGGCAGAAGGTGATTCATTAAAAAATGGAGGCGGGAACCGGGCGAAAAGTGCCTCAGACGTCCGAGGGTTGCGCCAGGGCAAACTTACGGACATCTTCCAGAATAACCCTTTGTGCTTTTTCGGGAGACATCTTCAGCAGTGCTCCGGCAGCGTTCATATGACCTCCACCACCGTAATTGGCAGCAAGGCGATTAACGAAGATCCTGCCTCGCGACCTGAAGCTGACCTTTGCACGACCATCCTGCATCTCCACCAGCAGCACGGCGACTTTCACAGTCGGCACGCTCAGGAGGTAACGGATGATGAGGTCGGTGTCGAACAGCTTGCTTTCGGTCTGGGTAAGCATCTCCTGGGTGATGAACAACCATGAGACAAGGCCGTTTTCGATGATCCTGATGCTGGTGAGCGCCAACCCGAGCAGTTTGAGCGCCTGTGGTGTCAATGAGTTGTAAATGCGGTCGTAGACCATTTCGGGATCGGCCCCCTTCTCAACCAGGAGTCCCGCCAGCCTGTAAACGTATGGGGAGGTCTTGGGAAACCTGAACGACCCGGTATCGGTCATGATTGCCGCATAGAGGGCCGATGCTGACTCGGGGGTGAAAAGCGCCTTGCCGGTATGTGACTCCATGGTGGTAATAAGGTCGCAGACAAGCTCGCCGGTCGAAGATGCATAGGTCTCGCAGATCGTGAGATCGGTGAAATCCTCCGGTTCGAGATGATGGTCGACGCAGACGATCCTCAGCTTGCCCATTTCCCGGGCGAACTCGACATGCGGCCAGATCCTGCCGATGCGGTCGTGGAGGTTGGCATCGAGCACGACAAGAAGGTCAGCCAGAAAAAACTCCTGTATGGACTCTTCGTCGCGATCCCGGAAGATCTTTATATCGTAAAAGTCCCTGAGGAAAAGATAATTGGGAGGTACTTCGGAGGGATTGAAGATCGAAACCTCCTTGCCGAGGGTTGTAAGGGCGATGGCAAGGGCGACTTCGCTGCCAAGGCCGTCGCCGTCTGAATTCTCGTGAGTTGAAAGAATAATATGCCTGGCGTCGAGCATCTCATCGATGACCGGCTGCCATTCATTCGAAGTCAGTGTCCGGCCATGTTCGGGTATAATCATCAGGTCTGGTAATTGTTGGCAAATAAAACGACGGCATCTGAAACAAGCAAAGGGAGTACATGAACATACCGGGACTTGAGGATTCCGGATATTGAAGAACGAAGCAGTCTGGCCATATCACTGAAAAATAAAGAACGATTGGATGGAGGACATTTCAGGCCAATTGTAATTGGGACATATCTTCACAGAACATTTCGACATGTTGACGGTGGCGCAGGAAAGCATCACGGCCTTTATCGGTCACACGGTAACTCGTCAAGGGCTTCCTGCTCTCGAAGCTCTTCATGCACTCGACATAACCGGCTGCTTCGAGCTTCCTCAGATGAATGCTGAGATTGCCGTCCGTAGCCCTGATGCTGTCACGAAGCTCGACGAACGAGGCTTCAGAAACGCTCAGAAGGTATGCCAGCGCCGCAAAGCGAATCCTCGCATGGATAACCTTGTCGAGCAATTGATGATTGTAATCCTTTTTGTCTTTCGATGGTTCCAGAGACATTATATTCTCGCAATGATTTCTGCTACTGTTACGGGAATTTATTCGTGTTGTAAAGTACTTTTTTTTTCGATCAACGGCAAGGAGAGTAACACTTTGTGCAGCGCGCACCAAACCTAACCCCCAATCAAGCCCTGAAGAAACCAAAATGAACGAAAAACACATACAGGAAGAGACTTTACTGCCCAACATCAAAGAATTGACCCGACAGCAGCTCACCGACGTCATGGCGGATCTCGGTGAACCCAGGTTCCGGGCAGGCCAGCTCCACCGTTGGCTCTATGGGATGCAGGCCCAGGATTTCGAGACCATGAGTTCAATCAGCATTACATTGCGCAGCAAACTCGCATCGACATGGGCTATCCGCTCGGCTTCGGTGCTCAGGGCGGATTGTGAAGCCGCGGAAACCGTCTCTTGCAGCCAGATGCCGACATCAAAATTCCTGATCCACCTACCTGACGGGGAACAGGTAGAAAGCGTGCTGATCCCCTCTGAAGAGCGGATGACCGCCTGCATTTCACCACAGGTCGGCTGCCCCCTGCATTGCTCGTTCTGCGCCACAGGACACATGGGCTTCAGAAGAAACCTGTTTGCCTTCGAAATGACCGATCAGGTCTATGCCCTGGAGAAAGAGGCGCGGAATATGTATGGCCGGGGACTGACCAATATTGTCTTCATGGGCATGGGAGAACCGCTGCTGAACCTTGACAACGTCATCGAAGCTATCGGCACGATGACTGAAAAAAATTATCGGTTCACCATCGGCGAAAAAAGGATATCGATCTCTACCGTCGGGCTGGTGCCCGGAATAAGGCGACTGGCAGAATCGGGTCTAAGGACCAAACTCGCCGTTTCACTCCACAGCGCCGACCAGCAGAAAAGGGAGCAGCTCATGCCTGTCGCAGGAGAGTACCCTCTTGATGAGCTGGCCAAAGCGATCGCAACATATAACGAAAAGACCGGCCAACCCATAACACTGGTCTACATGATGCTGGAAGGGGTCAACGATACTGCGGATGACGCCCGCAAACTTGCCCGATACGCAAAGAGAGTGTTGTGCAAAATTAATTTGATTGATTATAATGCAATCGTTAATTTTCAGTTCAAGCCTGCTTGCAGCGACACAAAAAACTCGTTCGTAAGGCAGTTGCTGGATGCCGGTTTGCATGTCACCGTCCGTAAAAGTCAGGGCGCGGCAATCAATGCGGCATGCGGACAATTGGCTACCCTGTCCGGAAATGACGGTTCGAATCCGCAGTAATTACTAACCGGCCCAGCTAATCATGGATTTATTCTATTTTGTTCCCTTCAGAGACGAAATGGTAAAGGTATACCACTGCCTTACCGACAATGCGACCCACACTTCCGAGAACCCTGTTTTCAACGAGCTCAAGGTTCGACGTTACGACTGTCCGATCGACGATATTGCCGACTTCATACTCCACAAGATGGAACACTGGGTGGGCTGGAGCCTGAAGGACAATAAAACCGCAGTGGGCGGGATGAAGTCCATCCGTGGCGAAGTTTCCTCGTTCGCTTTGCTGGGCATGAAAATTGACGTCTCCTTCGGCCTCGTTGAGGAAACCGACGTCAATGGCAGGAAGATTACCACGGTTAACGGCAAGGCACACACCCGCATCGACTCCAAAGGTGACCTCGGCGAAAGCCGCAGGATGCTGAGAATGATGCTCTCGGGTCTCGACTTCGAGTTCAGGCCGCAGATCATCCATGAAGACGACTATATTTTCCGCTCTCTCGACCCAAAAGGCTCTTCGGCGGCTTTCCAGCAACTGTTCGATGAAACCAGACTCGAACACAGGCCAAGCAACCCCAAGGCGAAATCCATTGAGTTCAAGAAACCGGCCAAGCAGGCGATTGAATTCAAATCATCCCGGACCAGCGGCGACCAGGTCCAGATATCAACCTCTTCCCAGGCCGTTGCTGCTGAACAGATCGGATCGTCTGCAACGCCTTCCACACCGTCCGGCGACAACACCCAGAAACCGGCAAAACCGAAAATCACCGTCATCTCCCTGAAAAAAAATTCATAAAGGATACCGTTTCATGAGAGTAATCCTGTTGGGCGCCCCTGGCGCCGGCAAAGGAACGCAGGCACAATACATATCTGAAGCTTTCAGCATTCCACAGATTTCAACCGGTGACATGCTTAGAGCCGCAGTCAAGGCACAGACCCCCCTTGGCATCGCCGCCAAGAAGATCATGGATGAGGGTGGCCTGGTATCAGACGAGATCATTATCGGCCTCGTCAGGGAGCGTATTGAGCAGGATGATTGCTCCAATGGCTGCCTTTTCGACGGTTTTCCGCGTACCATTGCCCAGGCCGATGCCCTCAGGACGGCAGGGATCAAAATCGACAGCATCGTCGAGATCGATGTCCCTGACGATGAGATCATCAAACGCATGAGCGGTCGCCGTGTACATCCTGCGTCTGGCAGAACCTACCATATCATCTTCAACCCTCCAGCCGTGGCCGGGAAGGACGATATGACCGGGGAAGATCTCGTCCAGCGCGACGACGATACCGAAGAGACTGTCCGCAAGCGCCTTAAAATCTATCACGACCAGACCGAGCCGCTCGTCGGCTACTACCGCGACCTTGCAGACAATGGCTCCTCCGACGCGCCCAAGTACTGCAGAATCCCAGGCATAGGCGAAGTTGGCGAAATCAGGGCTGGCATTATCGATGCGCTCAGCGAGTAAACACCGCGTCAACGTTATTCATCGAAAAAAGTCAGTGCACCACACTGGCTTTTTTTGGTACCGACCATCGGAAAGTAATGCGCGGAATCTCCAATGACCCCCCATAAACGACGATTTCAGGCTACACCAGTGATTTCACAACGCTCATGAATGCGCTGGTCTTCATAGACCGACTCTACCGGGATGAGCCGTTCTGCCTCTCTGTACCGGAGGGGATCGAAAAAGATCTTCGTCCCGGCTGCCAGGTGCTGGTCAGCCTTGACCGGCATAGCGCTTCGGCGTACATCGGGTATGTTACTTCCCTGCCGGATGACGATCCTGGACAGGAGAAAGGCGGAGAGATAGTCGACCTGCTCAACAATGGCCAACCGCTGCTGACTCCCCAGCTGCTGAAGCTGGCAATGTGGCTGTCTGACTACTACCTCTGCAGACCGATCGACAGCATAACCACTGCCCTGCCTTCCCCTCTGAGAACCATCGTGGACGATGTGGCCGAACTGACCGAGTTTCGCCTCGAAAGCCCCGTTGCAAAAATCAAAAGCACCGGGCTGCGAAGGAAAATCCTGCAGGAGCTGACCGCCGAAAAGCGGTTGACGGTTCGCCAGCTTCGCAAACGCCTCGGCAGGCGCGAGCTTTACAAAACACTTGCTGAACTCGAACGGGGAGGGCTCATCAGGCTCAGGAAAACCTTTGTTGAAACCAGACCAAAAACGGCCTCGGCATGGCGGCTCAGCGCATCCCTGCCGGAAAATCCGAAAATACTCCTGGCTCGATCGCCACGAAAAAAGGAGGCTTTCGAGCTCCTGGCGTCCTCTCCTGGGGAGTTGTTCAAGGCCGGCCATGCCGGGGTTTCGAGAGAGGTGTTCAACGGCCTCGTAACGCTTGGACTCGCTGAAAAAACAGAAGTCGACCTGTTATTCACATCCAACCGGATGCGCTTCGAAGAGCCGCAGAAAAGGATCACCTCCCTGAGCCGGGACCAGCAGGCAGCCCTCGATGCCCTGACCGAGGCATCAAAGGCGGAAGAGTTCCGCACCTTCCTGCTGCACGGCGTAACCGGCAGCGGCAAAACCATGGTGTATATCGAGTTGCTCCGGCGTGTACTCGCAGCAGGAAAAACAGCCATCGTGCTTGTCCCTGAAATCGCCCTGACCCCCCAGACAGCTGCGCGGTTCCGGCACTATTTCCATGACGACATCCAGATCATGCACAGCGCCATGAGCAACCATGAGAAGTACGATGCCTGGCAACGGCTGCAGCAGGGCAAGGCACGCATCGCCCTCGGTGCACGATCGACCGTGTTCGCGCCTTTGGACAACGTCGGAGCCATCATCGTCGACGAGGAACACGATGCTGCCTACAAGCAGGACCGAATGCCGAGATACCATGCCCGCGACACCGCCGTCATGCGTGCCAAATTCGAAAATGCAGTGTGCGTACTCGGTTCAGCGACTCCCTCGTTCGAATCCTACAGCAATGCCGTGGCGGGAAAATACACCCTCCTCGAACTGCCCGAAAGGATCGACAACGCGAAGCTGCCACCAATCGGACTGGTCTGGATGCCTGGCAGCCAGCGGGTGACCCCATCAATCTCAGGAGTCCTTTATGATGCGATCCGCAAACGGCTCGAACGCAACGAACAGGTCATCCTGCTGCAGAACAGGCGTGGGTTTGCCGGCAGCGTGCTCTGCATGGCGTGCGGCCACACGCCTCAATGCAAGTTCTGCAACATCCCGCTGGTCTACCACGACTCTGACCAGACCCTCCGCTGCCACTACTGCGGCCATGTCGTCCCCCATAGCTTTAAATGCCCGTCGTGCTCATCGGAAAACCTGTTCTACAAAAACAGCGGCACCGAACGAATCGAGGAGGAACTCCACGAACTGTTCCCGGACGAGAAAATCCTCAGGATGGACACCGACACGACCTCGGCAAAGGATTCCCATGTCTTGATGCTGGCTGCATTCCGGGACAAACAGGCTCGCATCCTGCTCGGCACCCAGATGGTAGCCAAGGGACTGGACTTTCCCGATGTGACGCTTGTCGGGGTGCTGATGGCCGATATCGGCCTGAACATACCCGATTTCAGGGCTGCCGAGCGTATCTATGCCCTGATGATGCAGGTCGCTGGACGAGCCGGACGCTCCACTACACCCGGAGAGGTATTCATTCAGGTTTACAATCGCGAAAACGAACTCTTTGGGCATATCCTGAGGGGGAGCTACCGTCAATTCTACGAGGCGGAGATGATAACCAGGCGGGAGCTCGGCTATCCACCTGTATCCAGGATCATCAAGTTCGAGTGCTCATCTCCCCTGGAATCCGCTGCCGAAACCGGCGCCTCGGCGTTTCTCGAACGCCTTCGTCCACACATACCGGAAGGCAAGGGCACTATACTCGGCCCGGCACCTGCAGGGATCATGAAAATGAAGGGGCAGTACCGGTACCAGATTATCCTTAAACTGTTCGGGATCAAGCTGTCATCCAGCCTGATCAGAGAGATCCAGCAGGGAGTAATGAGCGATTTTCGCCGTCAGAATCTGTCGGTCTTTGCCGATGTCGATCCACAGCATCTTCTGTAGACGTTTTTTTTATCGTAACTTTAAGGAAAAGCAACCTTACGATCTATTAAACCCATCACCCCATGACAGACTTCCAGTGGAGCCGCAGCTATATGAGCGGGCACAAACTCAAAACATCCGGAGTCATCGCCACGCTTCTCCTGAGGTATCTCTACACCTCGCTCTTCATTTACGGCGTCTACCACAAGATTGTCCACGGATGGATGTGGAGCGGCGTCATGCGGGAACACTTCCTGAAACGGCTCCACGAGCTGCAGGCCGCCCCATTCCCTGCAGGCTCGTTTGATGCCCAGGTCGCCATGTTCCAGGCATCTTACCTGCAGCATTTCGCAATTCCTCTCGTCATGCCCATAGCCTGGATCGTTACCATCGGGGAGCTCATCATCGGCGTCGCCCTGTTACTTGGCGTCACCACACGATTGAACGCGGCTTTCGGCCTCTTTCTGCTGCTCAATTTCGCTGCAGGCGGATACTACAACCTGACAATCCCTCCTCTCGTAACCATGTCGGTGTTGTTCATGGTGCTGCCGACCGGGCACTGGCTTGGACTCGACCGCAATCTCCACAGGAAATACCCTGACTCTCCATGGTTCAAATGAAGGCTTCACTGATGTTTAGATTTCAAGCATGCCTGTTCCGCTTTTCTGCAGGCATGCTCCTTGCGCCACTGCTTTTCCTTGTTACTCCGCTGGATGGTAAATGCGCAGTACCTACAGGCAAAACCCAGGCACTTGCAGCAGCCGACAATGCGTTCATGTCACTCAATTACAGCGCAGCGGACTCCCTTTACAAGGCCATGCTCGTTACCTGCCCTGAAAACGCCGACCTTTACTGGAAGCTTGCCCGCCTGAACATAAGCATCGCCGAGTCGATCAACCCTGATGACAGCGCAAAGCGAATGCCCTACTATACGAAGGCTGTTGACTACGCACAAAAGGCTGTGGCAATCGACAGCACCAACGCGAGCTGCCACACATGGTACGCTGCAGCACTGGCTGTCAAAGCCGACAAGACAGGGGCGAAGGAAAAGGTTAGAAGGGCCGCCGAAATAAAGCGGGAACTCGACAAGGCTCTCGCCCTGAACCCGCATGACGATGTTGCATGGTCGATTCTCGGTTCATACCATCATCAGATTTCAAACATCGGATGGTTCAGCCGCCTTGTCGGCAGCACCTTTATCGGAGGAATGCCTGAAGGAAACCGTAAGGCCGCAGAGCATGCCTTCAAAAAAGCCATCAGCCTCAACCCGAGAGCCATCAGGCACTTTTATGAACTGGCGCTTCTCTACATGGACGAAGGACGAAAGGAGGAGGCGTTGCAGATCCTTCAGGCTGCGTCAAAAAAACCGGTGCTCATGAAAGGAGACGTCAGGCGCCTCGAAGAGATACATGAACTGATCAGGAAGCTCTCCACCACAGAAAACGCTCCGCCTACGATCGACGGATCCGGCTCATTATGAATCCGACTTGCCGAGAAGGCTCAGCAACCCCCTGACGCCAAGATGGTAGCTTTCGGCGCCGAAGCCGCTGATTACCCCGACGCAGACCTCTGAAATAACCGATTTGCGGCGAAACTCCTCTCGGGCATAGATGTTGGAAAGATGAACCTCCACAACGGGCACCTTTACCGCACTGATAGCGTCGCGCAGGGCGATGGAATAGTGTGTCAGTGCGCCGGCATTGAGTACGACCCCCGACCAGCCACCATGATCCTCGATTTCGAAAAGCTTCTGCAGCAGATCGCCCTCGTCTTCGGACTGGAAAAATCCGAATCCGATTTCAGGAAAAGCGTCGACAAGACCCCTGTTGATATCCTCAAGGGTGCGGTATCCATATATTTCAGGCTCGCGCTTCCCGAGACGTGAAAGATTGGGGCCGTTCATGACCAGAATGGTGATCGCGCTCATGAATTCTCCTGTTTCACTTAAAGGATATACTGGCTCAGATCCCTGTCGGCAGCAACATGGCCCAACTTCTCCCTGACCGTATCCGCATTTATGACGATATTCCTTTCGGTGATCGTTTCGGGAATGCCGAACATGAGCTCTTCGAGCAGGTTGGTCAGGATGGTATGCAGACGACGGGCTCCGATGTTTTCGACGCTTTCATTCACCTTTGCAGCCGTTCGTGCAATTTCATGAATCGCCTCATCGGTAAATTCGAGCTCTACCCCTTCGGTCCTGAGCAGAGCGCGGTACTGCTTGATCAGCGCGTTTCTCGGCTGGGTCAGGATCAGGAAGAAATCATCTTCGGTAAGGCTTTTCAGCTCAACCCTGATTGGAAAACGGCCCTGCAGCTCGGGGATGAGATCTGACGGGCGCGCAACGTGAAATGCGCCGGAGGCGATGAAGAGCACATGGTCCGTTTTGACCATACCGTACTTGGTTGCCACATTCGAACCTTCGACTATAGGCAGAAGGTCCCGCTGAACCCCTTCACGGCTCACATCAGGCCCCTTTCCGCCTGACCCGGTCGAAGGAGCTGCAATCTTGTCGATCTCGTCAATGAAAACGATACCTGACTCTTCCACTTTCCTGAGTGCCTCCTTGACCACCGCATCCATGTCGATGAGCTTCTGCACCTCTTCCTGCTCCAGGAACTTCCTGGCCTCTGCAATGGTCAGGCGGCGTTTTTTCCTTTTTTTCGGCATGCCACTCATCAGATCCTGCATGATACCACCGAGCTCCTCCATCTGGCCAAGCGGCCCGAAAATCTGCATCGTTCCGCCCTGGCCTTCACTGCTGATCTCAATCTCTATCTGACGATCCTCCATCCTGCCGCTGCGCAGGCGTTCGAGCATCTTCTGTCGGCTTTTCCTGTTGATTTCTCGTTCGAGGTTCTGTTCGTCACCGCCGGGTTCGGTGCCCGGACCGGAGATCCTCACTGGCTCTTCCTCGTCGGCTTCATCGAGATCGGTGCCGCCTGTGGATGCGACAGGTGGAAGCAGTATGTCGAGCAGGCGCTCTTCGACCAGAAGTGCAGCTTTTTCCCTGACCTCCTCCGATTTTTCAGTACGCACCATGGCTACGGCCTGCTCAGCCAGGTCGCGGATCATCGACTCGACGTCGCGTCCGACATAACCGACCTCGGTGAACTTCGAAGCCTCTACCTTCACGAACGGAGCCCGTGCAAGCTTGGCCAGGCGCCGGGCGATCTCGGTCTTGCCGACGCCGGTAGGCCCGATCATGATGATGTTGTTGGGCATGATCTCGTCCCTGAGCTCATCGTTCACGCTCTGTCGGCGAAGCCTGTTGCGCAGGGCGATGGCCACAGATTTCTTGGCGTCCTTCTGGCCGATGATGTATTTGTCGAGCTGTTCGACGATCTGGCCGGGAGTGAGATGCTCCTTGTCGATGAGACTTCCGCCTGGAAGCTGATGTTCGACAGGAACCATTGTGTCTTCTGTATTCTTTTCCATTGCAGTCATTCAGAATTTACTGAAGGTGAACGCCCCTGTCTATAAGAACCGGGACGGACCATTCATAAGGTTTCAACAACGATATGGTCGTTGGTGTATATACAGATGTCAGCGGCAATCTTCAGGCTCTCCGTGACGATTTCTGAAGCCGAAAGTGAGGTATGTTTCATCAGCGAGCGAGCTGCTGCAAGGGCGTACATGCTGCCGCTGCCGATGGCGACGATGCCGTCTTCGGGCTCGATGACATCACCGGTTCCTGAAATGATAAGCGCCTTTTCGGGGCTGACAATGGCAAGCATGGCTTCAAGTCGGCGCAGGTATTTGTCAGTCCGCCAGTCCCTTGCAAGCTCCACTGCGGAGCGTTCGAGCCTGCCGCTGTATGCCTCGAGCTTCTCTTCGAAACGGTCAAGCAGGGTTACCGCATCGGCCGTCGCACCGGCAAACCCGGCAATAAGGCGTCCCTGATAAAGGCGCCGTATCTTGCGGGTCGAATGCTTCAGGACGGTGTTGCCGAGAGTCATCTGGCCGTCGCTTCCGAGAGCGGCCTTGCCATCCCTGATCACGCCGATGACCGTGGTCGACCTTATCTGAGGCTTTTCATGGCCCATAGTCGTAAATGATTAACCTATTTTTTTTCTTAGCCTTGCAACTGGAATTTGCATTTGTTCCCGGTATTTTGCAACCGTCCTCCGCGCAATCCTCACTCCTTTGTCGCTTAGCAGCTCGGCCAGCCTGTCGTCGCTGAGGGGCTCTGACGGAGCCTCCGCCTCGATCAGTTCCCTGAGCTGCTGCTTGATGATCCTCGACGACATCTCCTCGCCATCATCGGTCGAGAGCGATCCGCTGAAAAAGTACTTGAGTTCGAACACTCCGTAACGTGTCTGGACATACTTGCCGTTGACCGCACGGCTGATGGTCGAAATATCATAGCCGGTACGTTCTGCGACCGTCTTCATAATCAGCGGCTGCAGATAGCGCGGACCATCGATGAAGAACTGCCCCTGGGTTTCGAGCAGGGCTTCCATCACTTTCAGGAGCGTCTGGCGCCTGATCTGCAGGGCGGTTGCGAATTCGTTTGCACGCTGGAGCTTCTGGCGCATAAACTGCTTGTCCTCCTTCGGAAGCTTCCTGTTGGCAAGCACCTCCCGATAACTGTCCGAAACCCTGACCGACAGGCTGCTCCTGTCGTTGAGAACAGCTGTCAGCGCACCGTCTTCATAAGTGACGATGAAATCCGGCGAAATGTAGTGCCCTCCTTCATCGATAAAAATGCCCGGATGTGGATCGAGCGAGGTGATGACATCGATAGCACCCTCGAGCTGTCGTTTATCGACATTCAGCTTTTTCTGAAGCCTGTCGAAGCGTTTGTTCAGGAAATCGTCGAAAGTTTCGCGAAGAATCCTGCGGGCTGTATTCACAGCCGCCCTGTCGTGTTCCTTTTCATGAACCGAAAGTTGCACAAGAAGGCGCTCGCTGAGATTTCCTACGGCTATGCCGGGCGGGTCGAGGTACCATATCCGCTTCTGGATGGAACGCACTTCGTCCTCATCTGCCTCTATCCCGGCCTGTTCAAGACCATCGATGATGACCCCGGGATCCTCGGTCAGATAACCGTCGCTGTCGAGATTCCCGAGGATTTCAGCTGCGATGAGAACCTCCCGCCTGTCGATCCCCTCCTGCAGGGATAGCTCGCGCAGCAGCTGTTCATGGAACGAATCATGGTGAACGGCCTGGAAGAAACGCTCCTCTGTCGCGCCGGAAGAGCTGAAATGCTGTCGTACGCCGGCATCATCCCCTTTGTAGGGAATATCGGTGCGCTCCTTCATCGACGAACGGTCGAATCGGGCGACGGAATCGAACATATCCGGAGATTCGGTCGAAGATGAGGGCTGATCGGCAGTTATTGTGCCATCTCCGGTCCGCCTCTCCTCGACGATTTCGAGCATGGGGTTCTCCTGGACCTCATCATAGATCCTCTGCTCGAGCTGTGTAAGGGGAAGTTGCAGCAACTGGCTTGTAATCACCTGCTGCGCCGAAAGCTGAGCGGTCTGTCTTTGCTGTAGCCTGATCTCTACCATGATCTTCAGGTGGATGAATCGACGAATTCCTTCAGGCTGCCATACCACGCTTCGCCGTAACGTTTCACAAGGGAGGCCCCGACGAAATCGATGAGTCTGACATTCTGTTCGGCACCTTTCTTCCTGGCTTCACGACACATCGCATGCTGCTCATAAACAAGATAATCCAATCCGAACTTTTTTCTCACCCTGATCGGGAACAAGCTGCAGGAAAGGGGCTTTCCGGACTCGACCGAACAAAGGGCCACTCCGTTCTCATTAACGACGAACACGCATTCACGCCCCTCGATGGTCCTGGTGTAGAGGCTTCCCTGGTAGATCTCCGTGCAACCATGCCTGCGGATGTACCGCAGGTTCTTTTCTGAAAGCTTATCCCTCACGCTCTCAACGGCCGACTGCAGGAAGGACTGCTCACGCACATCTATCGGGGCACCCAGTTCGCCTTCGACGCAGCACGCCCCCCGGCACAACTCAAGAGGACAGCTGAACCGGGCATCGAGAAGCTCACGCTCGACGAGTACATCGCCGATGGATACAATTGACATGGTCAGAAATGGATTACCAGATTTCTACAAGGCATACAGGATGCTTGATCTGGACAGAAGGACAATGGGGGGATGAAATTCTGCCTGCTCTTTTCACGCATCTTCATTATCTTTCATTTTTTGCGACCGGCACCGGAAAGCCGGGCTCAGTAACAACATACAATTCGACACATCCACATGGTTCTCATAGACGGAAAAAAGGTATCATCGGATCTTCAGCAGGAACTGAAAACAAGCGTCGAACAACACCGGAATGCAATCGGCAAGGTCCCCGGCCTTGTGGTCATCATCGTCGGACAGGACCCTGCCTCTCAGGTTTATGTACGCAATAAAGCCAAAAGTTGCAAAGAAGTCGGTATGAATTCGACGGTTATCGAGATGGAAGGCGACACTCCGGAGCAGGTTCTGCTCGACAAAATAGCGGAACTAAACGCCGACCCTGACGTGCACGGAATCCTCGTACAGCAGCCGCTTCCCCGCCATATTGACGAAATGGCCGTAACGGTGGCCATCGACCCGAAAAAGGACGTCGACGGGTTTCACCCGGTAAACGTAGGCAACCTTGTACTCGGCCACCTCGACCAGTGTTATATCAGCTGCACCCCTTACGGCATCCTCGAACTGCTCACCCGCTACGGCATCGAAACCAAAGGGAAGCATTGCGTTGTGGTCGGTCGGAGCAACATCGTCGGCAAGCCCATGGCGAACCTGATGCTGCAGAAGCTTGAAGCGACAAACTGCACCGTGACGGTCTGCCACTCCGCCACAAAGGACATTCCATCCCTCACCCGGCAGGCCGACATCCTTATCGCGGCCATCGGCAAAGCCCGATTCATTACGGCTGACATGGTCAAACCGGGAGCGGTCGTCATCGACGTAGGCATCAACCGTATCGAAGACGCATCAACAAAAAGCGGTTTCCGCCTTGTTGGAGACGTTGATTTCGACCAGGTCTCGCCGATCTCGTCGGCCATCACCCCGGTTCCGGGAGGCGTAGGACCGATGACCATCGCCATGCTCCTGAAAAACACATTGCTGTCATTCCGCCGCACCAACGGGCTCTGACCATGGCCAAAGCCGCCGTCCGATATGTCTGCTCCGCCTGCGGAGCTGTGTCGCTGAAATACCAGGGTCGCTGCTTCGAATGCCAGAGCTGGGGCACCCTCGTCGAAATTCATGATGAACTGGAAGAGTCGAAACAACGGAAAAAGCGTCCCTCGGGGGTGCTTCCCTCCATACAGAACCTCGACGACCCGTCCTCGGCCGAATTTCACCGTACCCTGACCGGCATCGGTGAACTTGATCGCGTGCTCGGTGGAGGTCTCATGGAGGCCTCGGCCATCCTGGTCGGCGGCGAACCGGGCATCGGCAAATCGACGCTCATGATCCAGCTCGCACCCCGCCTGGCCGGAAAAAAAGTGCTCTACATCGCCGGCGAGGAGTCCCCAAACCAGATCCGGGAACGAGCCAGGCGACTGGGTATCAAAGCGCCGAACCTCCGGCTCGTTTCAGAAGTGGCTCTCGAACGCATCCTTGACGCCATCGGCCACGAACAGCCTGCACTGGTAATCGTCGATTCGATACAGAGCGTCTACTCCACGGACTACCAAAGCTCTGCCGGCACCATCACCCAGATCAGGGAGTGCGCCGCATCGCTCATCCGCGCTGCCAAGGAGCAGAATTTCATCCTCGTGATCATCGGCCACATCACCAAGGAGGGCGCGCTTGCCGGCCCGAAGGCCCTGGAGCATATGGTCGACACCGTACTGCAGTTCGAAGGTGAAGGATACCAGCGATACAGGATCATCCGCTCTGTCAAGAACCGATTCGGTCCGACCAACGAGATCGGGGTCTTCCGCATGGAGGAAAGCGGTCTGGAGGAGGTATCCAACCCTTCGGAATTCTTCATTTCTGACCGGACGACCGACGTGCCTGGCACAGCAGTGCTCGCAGGAATCGAGGGCTCCAGGGCGCTGCTCGTGGAGGTCCAGGCGCTGGTGTCGAGAACCGGCTACGCCATGCCGCAACGCATCAGCTCCGGCTTCGACCTCAAACGGATCGCCATCATCCTCGCCGTACTCGAGAAACGGCTTCAGTTCCAGACAGCCGCACAGGATGTGTTCGTCAAGATAGCCGGCGGCCTCAAGCTGATCGAACCAGCTGCAGACCTCGCCGTGGCCGCTGCCATCGCCTCAGGGCTCCAGGACCGGCCATGCAGCCCCTCGGCTGCCTGCTGCGGTGAAATCGGCCTCTCCGGCGAACTGAGGGCCATCAGCGACGGCGAACGAAGAATCCGCGAAGCTGTCCATCTCGGCTTCAAATCGATCGTCATGCCCGAGTCGAATACCCGCGAACTCAAACCTTCCGTCACGAAGCTCCCCATCCGGATTGCCGGATGCAGGACACTGCACGACGCCCTCGAAGCGATGGAACTGTAAAGCTCCGTTATCTCCCTGATTTCCTTTTGCTTGAAATGTCTTACATTAATGCTGACAAGAAAGCGTATGCGATTCGGGAACCGATGTTCAAAACAGGACTACGACATGCTCAGATTACTTTTGCACTGGCTGATCAATGCTACGGCGGTCTATGTGACAGCACACATGCTCCCTGGAATTTCGATCAGGAGCTTCACCGCCGCCCTCGTCGTTGCCCTGGTACTTGGCCTGATCAACACTTTGCTCAGGCCGGTGCTGATCTTTTTTTCTATTCCTTTCCTGATCGTGACGCTTGGTCTTTTCATGCTGGTGATCAATGCGTTCTTGCTGCAACTCTCGGCTATGCTTGTCAACGGCTTTGCCATTGAGAGCTTCTGGTGGGCCATGCTCGGCTCGCTCTGTATCAGCGTTGTCGCCTGGCTACTGAGCGCCGTTCTGAATGTTTGACTTTTATCAACACCGCAACTGACCTACCATGCAGGGAGAAGCACAGGCGATCGTCCTCCTCAAAGCGAACAAACTCAAGCTCCAGTCCATACGCTACCTTGCCGACCAGCCCCGAGACATTCTGGTCAGGACCATCGCTAGCACGATCACTCCAGGTCTCGACAGGCTTCTGCTGACCAACAAGCCGGTATCGAGCAAGGTGCTCGCATACCCGGTCATGACAGGCAGCGAAACCATCGGCCAGGTACTGAAGACCGGGCCGGAGGTAAAAGGGCTGAAGGAAGGGGATTTTGTCTATGCGTTCAAGGGAGACCGCTGGGCAGGCATCGACCCCTATTACGGCTGCCATGCCGAAGTGGTGCCAACATCGCAGGATAACGTGATCCCACTTGGGCGAGAGCCCATCCACAGGGACCTGCTCACCGGGCTTGTCGCCTACGTGATCAGCGCCATGGAAAAGATCCGCCTCGATCCTTCGATGCGGGTGCTCATCCTCGGCCTTGGCTCGGTCGGGCTCATGGTGTCGGAATACCTTTTCCACAAAGGGATCCGCCATGTCGACGCCCTCGAGAACTTCCCGCTCCGCGGCGAGCTTTCCCATGCAGAGAACATCGCTATCGAAATGGTTGACTTCACGCCTGATTTCAATGATCGCTACGATCTGGTGATAGAGGCCACAGGCCGGATCCTGATGGTAGAAAAAGCCATCCGCCTCCTGAAACCGCAGGGTAAAGTGCTCCTTATGGGCAGCTACGACATTCTCGGTTACGACTACCGGCTGATCCAGCACAAGGAGCCGGTTATCATCTGTTCGAACCTCACCACACATAGCCACCTTGAAGCTGCCATCGAACTTCTCGACCGCGAGGAACTGGACACAGAGAAGTTCTTTACGAACGTCTACCCGGTCAGCCAGTATGAGCTTGCTTACCGTATCGCCCTTGACAGCAAGGAGGCGATCAAGACTGTCATCAGCTGGATATAGGTACCCATGACGACAGCGATAAGGCTTTCCGGCATCACCAGGCAATTCGGCCAGCTCAAGGCCAACGATAATGTCAGCCTTTCGATTCAGGCGGGTTCGATTCATGCCCTGGTCGGCGAGAACGGCGCTGGAAAAAGCACCCTCTCGAACATCATCTACGGGCTTGTCCGCCCGGATTCGGGCACCATCGAAATCGACGACAGGCCCGTGGCCTTCACTTCAGCGCGTCAGGCCATAGAAGCCGGCATCGGCATGGTTCATCAGCACTTCATGTTGGTACCGACCCTGACGGTCGTTGAAAACATCATTCTTGGAAGTGAACGGAGCAGGTTCAGCCTGCCAATGAAACGCTTTGAGCAGGAGATCAGGGATCTTGCCCTCCGTCACGGGCTCGAGGTCGATCCGTGTGCCCTGGTTTCAAGCCTGTCGGTCGGCGAACAGCAACGCGTCGAAATACTCAAGATCCTTTATCGCCAGGCAAAGCTCCTCATCCTCGACGAACCTACCGCAGTGCTCTCTCCTCTCGAAACCGGGCGACTGTTCGTCACGTTGCGGTCGTTGGCAGCCGAAGGACGAACCATCCTCCTCATCACGCACAAGCTTGACGAAGTACTTGCTGTTTCCGACAGCGTAAGTGTCATGCGCAAAGGAGCACTGGTCGGTACGATACCAACCATTTCGGCTACGAAAGAAGAGCTTGCAAGAATGATGGTAGGCCGAAGCGTACTCCTGAAAACCGAAAATCCCCCACAATCATCAGGCAGGCCGGTGCTCTCCATTGAAGGGCTCTGTTATGTCGCGCCAGGAGATGGCAGAAAGCTGGACATGCTCAGCCTGACGGTGCACGAAGGTGAAATCTACGGCATCGCCGGCGTGGAGGGCAACGGGCAAAGTGAACTGCTCTCGCTCATCTGGGGCACCTTCGACCGTCAAGCCACAATCGACGGATCGATAACCCTGAATGGCCGTTCCATACTCGGCAGGAGCCCTTCGGCAATTGCGGACATGGGAGTATCGATGATCCCTGAAGACCGCCTGAAATCAGCTGTCGTGCCGGATTACGGCATCGAGGAGAACCTCATCTTCGGTCGCCACCGGGAGCAGAAATTCCATCGTGGAATCGGGTTCGACCATGGCGAGATCCGCCGAAACGCGGGGCAAATGATTGAGCGTTACGACATCAGATGCAGCACCGGCACCAATCCCGCCATAGCATCGCTGTCAGGCGGAAACCAGCAGAAGATAGTCCTGGCACGCGAAATGGAACGGCCCACCCTGAAACTGCTCGTGCTTGCCCAGCCTACGCGAGGTGTAGACATCGGCGCTGTCGAACTGATTCACAGGAGAATCATCGAGGCCCGAAAAAGCGGTCTGGCCATCCTCCTGATATCATCCGAGCTGGAGGAGGTCATCGCCCTATCCTCCCGCATCGGCTGCATGTTCAAAGGCTCGATAGGTCATGAATTCAGTGAGGATGCGGTCAGGAAAGGACGTGAGGAGGGTTCCTTACTCGATAAAGAGATCGGCCTGCATATCACCTGAAACCCTGGCCCCCATGTCACGTAAATCCCTCCAGCCGTTCGTCCCGACACTTTCGGTTCTTTTTGCTCTTGCAGCCGGCAGCCTCATCATCGCGGCCACAGGAAACAACCCGACAGAGGTCTGCATGAAAATGTTCCGGGCAACGTTCACTTCGGGCTATGGAACCGGCCAGGTGATCTTCAGGGCAACAACCCTTGTCCTGACCGGACTGGCCGTGGTACTGCCGTACAGGGTCCGCCTGTTCAATATCGGAGTCGAAGGCCAGCTTCTCATGGGCTCTTTCGCCGCCGCTGTCTGCGGCATGAGCCTGCCGCAGGATACTTCGGCACTCATAGCCCTTCCCGCTGTGCTCCTCTCAGCCATGGCAGCAGGAAGCTTCTGGGCACTGATCGCGGGCTGGCTGAAGGTTCGATATGGCGTCAACGAAGTGATTTCGGGCATCATGCTGAACTTCATAGCCCTCGGAATCACCGGCTATCTTCTCACTACCCGTTTCGCCATCCCGTCAACCGTGCATACTCCGGTCATCGTCGACGGCTGCCGGCTGCCAGGCCTCGATTCAGTCACCGGTCTTTCCTGGCACTCTCCGGCAAACCTGTCAGTGCTGCTGGCAATCGGCGCAATGGCCGGTGCGGCAATACTGCTCTATGGATCAAGGTACGGATACGCAATGATCGCGGCTGGACTGAACCCCGAAGCCGCCCGTCATGCCGGTATCGACACCGACGCCCATACTTTTTCGGCCATGGCCATGGGCGGTGCCATCGCCGGACTTGGAGCTGCAAACCTCGTACTCGGCTACAAACACTGGTTCGAAGCCGGCCTGACATCAGGAGCCGGATTCATGGGCATTGCCGTAGCTCTTCTGGCGGGAGCACATCCAGTCTGGATCGTTTTTTCTGCGCTGCTTTTCGGATGGCTCGACTATGGAGGGCTTGCCGTAAACACCATGGTCCCGAAAGATATCTTCATGATGGTCCAGGGACTGACCATTCTGGCCATCATCTCCTTCCCTGCCCTTTTCAGGAACCGGTTCCGGAACTGATTCCCTGAGTTACGGTATATGTCTGGCGGCCCGAAGTTACGCCATGGTGAAAAAATGGCTCCACATTTACACACATACAGATAATTGCTTATCTTTGGAGCATGATTCATCGACTTTAGTCTCAATCTATCGAAGACACGGAATACCATGCCAAAAAAATCATCTGTAAAAGAGGCCCCGGAAAAAGCGCCGGCGAAAAAAGCGGCAAAAAAAGCCGTTGTTGAAACCGAAGCAACACCAAAAGCAGCCAGGAAGGCAGAAGATGTGAACGTTGCCAAAACGAAAGCAAAAAAGAAAGCTGCTCCTGCTGAGAAAAAACCTGCCAAGGGCAGCGGCAAAGCCAAAAAATCCACAGAGGCAGCCGCTCCTGAAATCATCGAAGAGCATATCCGGGTTGCTGCATATTATCTATGGCAAGAAAAAGGCCAGCCAGAAGGCGGTCACGAGGATAACTGGATCGAAGCTGAGAAACAGATAAAGAGGTAATCCGGTTATTGGTCTGACAACAGATAAAAAAGCCATTCACCGAATGGCTTTTTTTATATTCACATTTTCAGTAAACGGCCAGCGATCATCTCCGGATCTGCACCGACATTCCACGATACCGATGAAATGGATCAGTACCCTTGCAGGAAGCATCAGAATATTGTTTGCCGGGCTCTGGCTCGTCATCAGGATCATTCTCGAATATTTCGGACTGATCAGTGACGGCAACGACCGCACTACCGGCATCAAGGATCTGAGGGATGAGTATAAAAAGGCGAACTACCGCTGAGAGAGATCGCAATTCATGCAAATGCGATCAGTCGTTGGTCACCACCGTCATATCTACCCTCTGACCGGCCTGGGAAAATGAATTGACAGAAGGGTTCTGGCTTATGACCGTGTTGGGCACCAGAAGTTTCGAGCGTTCGAAAGTGATTTTTCCGACAACGAGGCCATTCTCTATAATGATCTGCTTTGCCTGATCGACCGACATGCCAAGCAGGTCCGGAACAACCACACGCTTCAGTCCTGCCGGTTCCTGTTCAAGCTTGCCGACAATCAACCCAATCGAGCTCCCTGTAATCAGCGTAACATTCGGTGGCACGGACTGGCTTAGCACCCTGCCGTCCTCCTCTGGTTTCGAGACAGCCTGGATCTGCACCCCCGAGACTGTCATACCAAGCTTCCCAAGCAGTTGGCGAGCCTCTGACTCCGGGCGTCCGGTCAGGTCTGGGATGGGATAGCTCGGCTTGTCCTTCCTGTTGAGAACCAGGTATACATTTCGGCCGGGCTTGACCGCCGAAGACGCCGCAGGAACCTGGTCTATAACCATATCGGCCGGAACCTCCAGCAGATAGCGCACGTTGTAACTTTTTATCGCCTTGAGGTGGGACCGCCCAAGCAAGCGCTCGGCTTCGTCGTAAGGCATGTTTTTCACGTTCGGAACGGTGGTCTCGCGTCCGCTTGAGGTATAGAACGGAAGCAGGAATTTATCAACGGCGACAAAGGCAATCAAAAACAGAATTACCCCGATCCAGACTTTTTTCTTCATTTCGGGTAGATGAGATTATACATGATAATTTGACCGATCACCCTGGCGTCAATGCTGCCGTTTCATGACAAAATCCACAAGAAGCTGCAACGAGCGTTTGGCATCACTTTCTGAAAAATGGCTGATCGATTCGAGAGCCTTGTCGGCAAAACCCTCTGCGACCTGGGCGGCATAGTCCAGCCCACCCTTCTGCCTGACGAAATTGATCACTTCGCTGCTCCTGACCGAACGCTTGCGGGAGCTTTTCAGGATCGTTTTGACCTTGTTCTGCTCTCCTTTGTCGGAATGTTGAAGAGCATATATAAGTGGAAGGGTAATTTTCCTGTCTTTGATGTCGATGCCGAGCTGCTTGCCGGTTTTTTTTGAGTCGCCGGTATAATCGAGCAGGTCGTCCCTGATCTGGAATGCCAGGCCAAGAAATTCCCCATAACTCTTCATGGCGGCAATATCCTGCTCGGACGAGGTTGAGCTTGCCGCCCCTATGGCGCAAGAGGTGGCTATCAACGAACCAGTCTTGTCTGCGATGACGCTAAGGTAATCCTCCTCGGTTATATCGAGGCTCCTGGTTTTCTGGATCTGGAGAAGCTCGCCTTCGCTCATTCGCCTGACCGCCTCGGAAACAAGATGCAGCGAGCGATAGTCACTGTTTTCGAGGGAATAGAGTAGGCCCTTGGAAAGAAGGTAGTCGCCTATCAGGACAGAGATCTTGTTTTTCCACAAGGCATTGATAGATGGGATACCGCGCCTCATCTCGGCACCATCAACGACATCGTCATGGATGAGTGTTGCCGAATGAAGCAGTTCGACCATGATGGCGCCGCGGTAAGAAACATCGCCAACAGGCCCGCACACTTTGGCTGAAAGCAGCACCAGCAGGGGACGAATCTGCTTTCCCTGCTGTTTCAGGACATAACGGGTGACTTTGTCCACCAGGCTGTTGCTGGAATGCAGTACCGTCTTGTACCGCTCCTGGAAGACTTTCAACTCTTCCGAGACGGAAGAGGTAACCTCTTTGATATCCACAGATCCTGTTGCTTAAGGGCAGTCCGTTTTATCCTTTGCGCGATCCGCTCGCGGCAAAACGATCAAATGATGCTGCTGTTACTTGTACCCGGTATGGTCACTTTACGTTCAAAATCGTGAGAAGTTATCGATATTTCCATGATTATAAAAATCGCCTCATGATCCTCGAAGTTCCCGGCCTCGACAAGGCTCCCGTGATACCGGAAAAAACCATTTGCGCGCGATGGCTATCTTTATTACTATAAAACGGATTACGGGCTCATTACGACCTCCGGCAGCAACCGCCCCGATATCCTCCTGAAGTTTTCCGAAACATTGGCTGTCATCACGACAACAGCCCCGTAATTCGACATGAGCAACGAAAGCGAATCAACAATACCGCCAACGGACGGCAATGGACTCAGTGCGGATTCCGGAAACGGAATGATACTGGCATCCGGAGAGACCGGAAATCATGAAAACCAGCCACCCCCAGAAGGCCCTTCAGGTCATGAAGAGATAATCGCTACGGAACCACCCGAAACCGCCCTAGAAAAGAGACCAGACAGCAATACTCAAGAGGAGATTGGGGAACCGGCTTCCGAAAGCAACGAGAGCCAGGGCATGTCCTTTTTTGATCACCTCGAGGAGTTCCGCTGGCGGCTGGTCAGGGGCGGCATCGCATTCCTGGTGGCCACCCTCATATGCGCCTATTACGCTGACTTCCTTGTGAACGTGGTACTCATCGGCCCCCTGAAACAGAGCGGCCCGAACCTCTCACTGCAGAACCTCGTTCCTTACGGCCAGCTTTCGCTCTATTTCCAGGCGGTGCTTTTTGCTGCGCTCATCCTATCGTTCCCCTTCCTCGTCTGGCAGATATGGAAATTCGTCGAGCCCGGCCTGCATGAAAAGGAACGTAAAGCGAGCAAGTTCATCATCTTCTTCATCTCGATATGTTTTTTTACCGGCATCGCTTTCGGCTACTTCGTGTTCCTGCCGATTTCGCTGAAGTTCTTCGCCGGATTCGGCTCCCCCCTCATCAAGAACAACATTTCTGTCCAGGATTACATCAGCTTCTTCCTCGGCACCCTTCTTACTGCCGGCATCGTGTTTGAACTGCCGTTCGTTTCTTATATCCTGTCCAAAGTCGGATTGCTGACGCCTGCGTTCATGCGATTCTACCGCCGGCATGCCGTTGTCGCCATGCTGATCATCGCCGCAATCGTAACGCCCTCCACAGACATGGTTACGCAGATGGTCATCGCCGTACCGATGCTCATCCTTTACGAAGTGAGCATTTTTATCTCGGCCAGCGTGCAAAGGAACAAAAACAGGCAGATGATGCAGGAGAACACATGAGTTTCGAGGCACTCCTCCGCCCGAACGTGATTTTCGAAACCGTGCCAGGGTCGTCGCTGGAAGGAAATACACCTGGAGATCCGGCTGTCAGAATTATACCGGTCTATCTGCCGCCCTCCTATGACGGCACGAAACGGTTTCCGGTGATCTACATGCTTGCCGGGTTCGCATCCACGGGATCCAGCTTCCTGAACTACAGCTTTGGGCGTGCGACTGTGCCTGAAATTGCAGAAGCGCTGATCCGTCAGGGGCTGATGCCGGAAGCAATTCTGGTCATGCCTGACTGCATGACTCGTTACGGAGGGTCGCAATATGTCGATTCCACGGCCACAGGAAACTACGAGACCTATCTGACCAAAGAACTGATCCCATACATCGACAACCGTTTCAGCACGCTTGCAAACTTCAAACACCGCGCTGTCGCCGGCAAGTCATCGGGTGGATTCGGTGCCCTTCGGCTCGGAATGAGGCATCCGGAACTCTTCTCGGCTGTAGCATGCCACAGCGGAGACATGGACTTTGAACTCTGCTACAAACCGAACTTCCCGAGCGCCGCACGCACCCTCGAAAAATACGGAGGAAGCCTTTCCGCTTTTTTCACAAACTGGGAATCGCTGGATAAAAAACCAAGGGGGGAATTCGCCCTTCTCGACATGATGGCCATGGCGGCTGCATACTCTCCCGATCCATCAAGGTCGGCTCCTGAAAACATGAATCTGCCTTTCGACACCCGCACCTGCCAGCCCATCCCTGAAGTATGGGATCTCTGGCGGCAGTTCGACCCGATTGTCATGATCAGCAACGAACGTTATCAGGAAGCGCTCAGCTCGCTCAGGCTGCTCTTCCTTGACTGCGGATCACAGGACGAATACAACCTGCAGTTCGGCCACCGGAGATTTTCAGACCTGGCCGCGAAAGCAGGCATCAACCACAGGTACGAGGAATTCCCCGACACCCATACCGACACATCCTACCGTTACAGAACATCCTTGCCATTGCTCGCGTCGGCTATCTCATAGCTCAGTCAGGAACAAACGGGGGGAAAGGAAACAAAGGGTTCAAGAGGAATGAATGATGTTTTAGCGGTGTTTTTTATAATGGCATCCTTTAATTCCGGGGAAGGATGGTCAGCAGGCTTCGGTAGACCTGCTCGGTCTGGGATCGAAGCTCCTCGATGGTCCCGTCATTGAAAATCACGTAATGAGCCCGTTCAATCAGCTTCTCCTGCGGCCACTGCGCCCGCATCCGCTTTGCGACCTCTTCGCGGCTTCCGAGGCCCCTCGCAACGGCACGTTCGAGCCTCAGTCCGTTATTTGCCGCAACGACAATGATGCGGTCGAGTTCGCCTTCCAGGCCTGATTCGAAGATAATCGCCGCCTCCTTGCATAAAATCTTCTTCCCCTCGCAGGCACAGCGCCTGATCTCACGGATAAATGCCTCGCGAACTCTGGGATGAATGAGCCGGTTCAGTGCGGCCAGTTTCTCAGGGTCGGAAAAAACTATCGATGCGATGGTTTTCCTGTCGATCAGGAGGTTCCCGGATGCATCATGCGAGTACACGCCGCTTCCGAAAAGCGCCTCAATGCCCCTGACGACTTCCGGATCCTCCAGTTGCAGGTCTCTTGCAACCCGGTCGGCCTCGAAGAGCTCGCAACCCAGTTCAGCAAGCATGGCACATACCGTGCTCTTGCCGCTACCGATTCCACCGGTCACCCCGACCAGCAAGGGTAAATGTTCCATGATAGCCTATTGACCTTTATGAAGATCCCTGCGGACCTGTTCCAGCACTTCACGCCAGAGCCGGGGGTCACGCGAATAGGCTCGGAGCTTTGCATCGAAAGTCTTCTGGTCCATGCCATGCCTGGCGAAAAGCGAATCGAGGCCAGCTGAGCTCATCGCAGGGGCTGGTGCTTCCCCTTCTTTCACCGATGCACCAGAGCGTGCCAGATAGTCGCTGTAGAAGGCTGCAAAGCGTTGGTCTGCAGCATCGAGCTTCGGCGGTCCCTGAAGTCCGCAACCAGCAATTAACAGTGCAAACGCTACAATAATCGGCAGCCGCCGTAAAACATTCAGCCTCTTTGTCATCGATAGGTTGCCGTTCAACAGTTTTGATTTATTTTCTTCCATCTGAAACTAAAAAGTCAGGAGCCAAGTTAAAAGGTTACTTCCAAACGTAATCTGTTCAACCATAAAAATCAACTCATCCCATGGCATACCAGCAACCTGCACTTCCCTACGCCGAAAATGCTCTCGAACCTTACATTTCGGCACAGACCATCGGTTTTCATTACGGCAAGCACCACGCAACCTACATCAAAAACTATAATGGCCTTGTAGACGGAACTCCGTTCGAGACCAAAAGCATCGAGGAGGTCATCTGCGAGACCGCTGCAGATGCAGCTAAAGTCGGCGTTTTCAACAACGGCGCACAGGCCTGGAACCACTCATTCTATTGGAACTGCCTCACGCCGGATGGTGGAGGCGAACCTTCCGGTGAAATAGGAGCCAAGATCGTCGAGGATTTCGGCAGCATCGACAAATTCAGGGATGAGCTGAAAAATGCCGCCGCAACACAGTTCGGCAGCGGGTGGGCCTGGCTCGTACTTGATAAAGGTACGCTCAAGGTGGTCAAGACCGGCAACGCACAGACCCCATTGACCAGCGGCCAGACCCCCCTGCTCTGCATCGACGTCTGGGAACACGCCTATTACCTCGACTACCAGAACAGACGACCCGACCATGTGGCCGCGGTCATCGATCACCTCCTGAACTGGAATTTCGCCAACGATAACTACCTCGCCGCGAAATAACCCTCCGGCAAACAAATCGAGAGAGAGGCCCCGAATCCGGGGCCTTTCGCGTTTTAAACCCGTCTTTCGCCAGATGACAATCAAGAAAACCGAAACTCTTCAGAAGGGTTTTAACCCTGGGGAAGAAAATCAGAGCCATGGCATATGGTCCACCTCGTCAAGATTCACCGTCCTGGCCTTCGATGGTCTTCTGAACGTAATGGTAAAGGCTGGCGGATTGATCACGATCCGTTCATCGTAGACCACCCTCAGACTCCTCGACCCTTCAATTTCATTCTCGCGAAAAAGTGTCATATCGATCTCTTTCGGCATCCTCTCCTGCCCTTCCCCTGCAGGCTGCATCTGATAACCGATGAACCGGAACTCGACAGTCCTCCTGCCGGTCGAATCGAAAAGTGTAATCTCTTCGAGCTCTTTTGAAGCCGAGTCGACAAGTATCTCCTTTTTCCCGCTCCCGGACCTGACCATAAAACCAACCTTACCTCCCCCCTGCCTTACCGACTCAATTGCACTGGCTGGCTCGGGCATACCTGCCATGCCGAAAAGGGTTTCTGTCAGTTGGCCGAACCCAGCCTGGACACCGATGAGCTTTCCGAGATTCTCGCCATTGTTCCTGCCAACCAACATCTTGTTGTTCAGCATGTCGTGGACGAACAGTGAATCCGGCCTTATCAGCATATCGGCCACAGGCCAGCCAAGAATCCCTGCAGTCACAATGAGCCTGGCATCCCTCGATTTCTGAAGCTGAACCGTACAGTAGGCCTTTGCGTTGCGTTTCGGCGTTTTGAGGTAAAGATCAGCATAGCCGTCCAACGCCTTGATCCTGTCGGCGCCGATGGCAGCCTCGCGGTAGAGGTCCCTCAGGCCTGGCGTCAGCAACACATGCTCCTGGGGGGACTCCTTCACTCTCGTTACAGTCTCGATCTGGGCGCAGCCGGCTACGGCCAGCAATACTATGAGACATAAGCCCCTCACTCCTTTCTTCATCAGAATCTCCTTAACATATTCATAGTCCAGTCCCGGCACTTACTTACCACATCAATGGTTTACATTTCAGAATATTCAGCCTGGATGGGGTTGATAGCTCTGAAATGTTATTTTACATCAAATCCGACCTCCATCAAAACATGAAACCGGGAGTTTTTGATTAATGCACGCACTGTACCTCAAACCAAAAGAGCACCGGAGGCTGTTGAGCGGCCACCTGTGGGTTTTCAGCAACGAGCTCAGGGAGGTGCCACGCGATATCGCCGCCGGTGAGACCGTCCAGCTCTTCACCCACGACGGGCGCCTTCTCGGCACCGGATTCTTCAACCCCCAATCGCTGATCGCATTCCGGCTCCTGACCAGAAACGAAGACCAGCCCGACAGGGAATTTTTCAAAAGGAAAATCCTTGAAGCCCTCAAGCTACGCGAAAAAATCTACCCCGCTGCAGAAACCAACGCATGGCGCCTTGTTCACGGAGAATCCGACGGCCTTCCCGGACTGGTTATCGACAGATTCGACCGCGCTTTCGTCCTGCAGTCCTTCTCTGCAGGAATGGACCGGCACCTTCCGCTCATTACCGAAGTCCTTAAGGAGCTGTTCGACCCTAAAGCTGTTGTAATGAGAAACGAATCCCCTTTGAGGGAGCTCGAAGGGCTGCCCCTATACAAAGAGATGATTTCAGGCGGTCCGGATGATGCATTTCAGGTCATCAAGGACAGCGGCGTCAGTTATAGAGTCAACATTCTCGAAGGGCAGAAAACCGGCTTCTTCCTTGACCAGCGTGAAAACCGGCGCTTCGTCAGGAAATTCTCGGCAGACGCAGACGTGCTCGATGTCTACACCAACGACGGAGGCTTTGCGCTCAACGCCATGCATGCCGGAGCACGATCGACAACGATGGTCGACATCTCACAGGAAGCCCTGCAGCGAGCCGAACAGAACGCACGAATGAACGGTCTTGAAAATTTTTCCATCGTCGCCTCCGACGCCTTCGAGGCACTCTCCAAACTCAAGCTGGAGAACCGCTCTTTCGACCTGGTCATCCTGGACCCGCCAAGTTTCACCAAAAGCCGCAAAAACGTGCCTACGGCTCTTAAAGCCTATGCAAAACTCAACCGGCTCGGTCTGCAGCTCGTCAGGGACGAAGGGTTCCTGGCAACAGCATCCTGCTCTCACCACGTCTCCGAAGAAGACTTCCTCGCCGCTGTCCACCTCGGTGGGATGCAGGCGGGAAAGCATCTCAGGCTCATCAACCGCAACGCACAGCCGCCGGACCATCCTGTGCTGCTCTCGATGCCCGAAACCAGCTACCTCAAATTCGCCTGCTTCTACGTTACGAGCTACTAATACTAAAGCTACCGGACTTTTTTAAGCACTCCTCGTCCTGGTCACTCTGTTTCTCATGGTCCGGACGAGGAAGTGATGCCGGTCAGTCTTGTCGAACTGACCATCTGCCAGCAGTAGTATTACCTGGCATGTATTATTCGATTCACAACGATGCATCACTGCAGTCATGAGGACTGAAATGCTCCTCAACAGCGAACACCATATCTCCACGAATGAGTTGCCGCTTTCATTCTGCAAGGCACTCCTCGAAGCGATCCCTGGGTCAGTGTTCATTATGGACGCCCGCGGACATCTGGTTGGCTGGAACAATTAAACCCGGGACGTCATATTCTGCAAACCTGAAAATGAAATGCAGGGCATCGATCCATTCGCCAGCATCCACCCTGACGACGTTGGCTGCATCACAAAAAAGTTCCTTGACGTTCTGATGCAGGGTGTGGAAGAGACTGCGGAAACAAGGGTGATTCATAACGGAAAGACAGATTATGAGTGGCGACTGACCCATGGCAAGCGAATCATGATCGACGGCGAGCCATTCGTCCTGGTCATCGGCATCGATATTAACGAACTCAAACGCGTTGAAACCGAACTCGAGAAAAACAGGTTGCAACTCAACCAGGCATTGGTGGCTGCCCGGGCGGGCATCTGGGAGTGGGATCTGAAAAGCGGCAAGAACTTCTGGTCAGATGAACTCTGGGATATGTACGGACTGAAACGCGAAGGCACACAAGCCTCCCATGAACTCTGGATCAGCACCATTCATCATGAAGACTGCGAAAAGGCACTTAAAGTCGTCACTGAAGCCGTAACCAATGAGAGCGATGTAAACATCGAGTATCGCGTCACACACCCTGATGGTTCACTCCACTGGCTGATGTCGCGCGGCATGCCTGTGAAGGACAATGACGGTCTGGTGGTACGTTATATCGGCACCATCATCGACATTACCGAACGTCGACAGACAGAAGATGAACTGAGAAAAAATCGGGCACAGCTCATTTTTGCCCTTGAAAAAAGCGGCATCGGCTGGTGTGATCTTGATCTGCTGAACAACACGACGAAACGCACGCTTGAACACGATCGGATTTTCGGTTATGAATCGCTCCTTCCGCAATGGACGTACGAAATATTTCTCGATCACGTCGTCCCGGAAGATCGAGATCTGGTAAACAGACTTTATCAGGAGGCGAAAGCAAAAAGTCCGACTGGACCTTCGAATGCCGCATCCGGCGCAGCAACGGCGAAATCCGCTGGATCTGGGCAGCCAGCGGATTCAAGGAGGACAAGGCAGGAACTTTGCTCGATCTGTTCGGCATCGTGCAGGACATAACCGAGCGTAAACGAGAGGAGCAGGAGCGGGAACAACTGAAATCGCAACTCCAGCGGTCACAAAAAAATGGAGCTGACAGGACAGCTTGCGGGAGGCATCGCCCACGATATCAACAATGTGCTGACTGCAATTCTCGGGCATACCGAACTGGTTCTCGATGACATCAATATTGACAGCCCGTTCATTGACAGCCTTAGGCAAATCCACAACTCAGCCAACCGCGCAGCACACCTTATCCATCAATTGCTCGCCTTTGCACGGAAGCAGACGATACTTCCAAAAATTCTGGTATTGGACGATGCTGTCGGAACCCTTTACCCCATGCTCCAGCGGCTGACTGGAGAACAGATCGACTTCGCATGGAACCCTGAAGGCAGCGGTGCCCTGGTTCACATCGATCCATCACAGCCTGACCAGATCGTTACAAACCTGTGCGACAATGAACGCGATGCAATCGCAGGGACAGGAAAAGTATCCATTGACACCTCCGTCATTCTTGTTGATGAGGCCACATGCAATGCAGGCCACCCATGCAGGACGCCGGGCAACTATGTCAGGCTTTCAGTGACCGACAACGGCTTTGGAATCGAGAATACTGTACTACCCCACATTTTTGAACCTTTCTTCACAACCAAGGAGGTTGGAAAAGGCACCGGCCTTGGGCTGTCGACCGTCTACGGTATCATTAAGCAGAATAACGGCTACATCGATTGCTTGACCAAATCAGGAAAAGGCACAACTTTCCATGTTTATCTTCTCCTGCACAGTGAAAACGGAGAAATTGCAGCTTAACCTGAACAGATCATGTCATCCGAGGTCCATGGTAAAACCATATTGATTGTCGGAAATGAACCCGATATACTCAATCTTATCATGAGAGTCCTCGAAGAACATCGCTACTCGGCACTTACGACCTCCGCAGCAGTAAATGCAATTCGTACAGCCACTGAACTCAAAGGCCGGATCAATCTGCTGGTAGCCGATGCCATGCGCCCAGGCACTTTCGTGATCAATGAATTCCTGAAAACCGTTCACCAGATAATCTCATCTAGACCTACAGGTGCCAGCCTTTAGCAGATGACCGGTAAAAACAGGAGTTATTCTTTTTTAAGTATAAATCCGCCTCCCGATTTTCAGGATATCGAATATTGTAATATATTCTCATTATACCTCTGAAGCCGGGATTGACTCATAAGTCGATCCAGACAAAAAGTCACATGGATGACGAGGTTGCCCCCATATACAGGTTGCCCTGAACGACGGAGTACTGTTAATTTCTTATTCCGGCACGTTTTTCCTCTGGGCATCTACCATTGCGATACAGACAGGTATATGAGCAATCCGGACCCGGAAGCTCACGAATAAACGGTGCCAACACAAACGACAGATTTCGATGACAAACGATTTCTTCCGCCAGGACGGAAACTTTACTGCCCGCATTTTTCAAAAAGATCACAACAGACACAACAGGGTAAAAGGTTTCAAGGCAAGACGCTCATTCCAGAAGGGTGTTGCTCTGGCAGCCATGATTGTCTGTACCCTTTTTTTCAGTCCTGTCGCAGCATTCTGCCTTTCACAAACCAGTGCCGACAGTTCAGCTGAGGAATTGACGAAACTGTTGAACGGTGAAATCATTGTGGCCACATCAGACCTCAAGGACGGCGTTACCGGCGTAACAGGCAAAATCTATATTGACGCACCGCGTAACGATGTCTGGTCAGCAATAACCGATTACAGAAACCAGAAATATTTCGTCCCGAAAATAATCGACAGCGGCCTTATTTCAGACAATGGAAGCGAGCAGGTGATGTTCGAAACCGGAAAAACCGGGATCCTGTTTTTCAGGAAAACAGTCTACATTAAATTGAAGATCAATGGTGAATACTCAAAACGGCTCGCTTTTCAGCAGCTCGAAGGAGATTTCAAGGTATATCAGGGAGAATGGGTGATTGAGGATTGCCTGAACGGAAAGGGATCGATGCTGACCTTCAGGGCGAAAATCAAACCCGATTTTTTCGCACCCGCTTATTTTGTGCGAAACGTGCAGCGTCAGGATTTACCGATGGTGCTCGAAGCGATGAAAAAACGCGCCGAATCCATGGCTCCTCCCGAACGCCTTTGACCACTATCGAAAGGTCCCGGCGATAAGGACATGACGAAACCTGATCAATGTACAAAACAGTGCCTGTCAGTTGCACACAGCTGCCTCTGCGCACAACAACATCAGCCCCCACTCACCTAATACACCTCCGAATACGGCACAGAGTCAATCAGCGGCTCAGAAATACTTCGCATATTCACCACTCTCTTCCTAAATGAAAATTCTTAACGAATTTCTTTACTTCAGATACTTGATCCGAAACTTTTCTGATGTATATTCCTTCAAGTAAACCGTATTCGACGCCCGTTGATTACGAAGTTTACACGTGCAGCATGACGTATAGGGGTACGGCGTGCTGCTTTTTTTATGCCATTTTATGCACGAAAAGCTCTCACCAGATCATAGACCTCCTGCCATGAGTCAGCTCTCGGCTCCTTGATGTGCCTGTTTGTGCTGTTTCCGAAGCAGATAGTATAGAGCCCTTTGCTTCTTAGCTGGTCAATGTTTACCGGCGTATCCTCGACGTATATATCGGCACCAACCTGCGACTTCTCCTTCATGAAACAGAGATCCCAGTAAGGAATCCCATGACTGTCGAGCCAGTTGACCGTCTGCTGTACGGCCGTGGCATGGAAGTAGTGGATGAAAAGACGATGGGTAATAATGCGGATCCGGTAACCATCATCGGACAAAAGACGCAGGTATTTCCTTGCTCCTGGCACCATCTCCATGCTGCTGAAGAGTTCCCGCTGCGTAACGGCAAACCGGTGCAGGCTGTCATAGTGGTTCTTGTCCGTTATACCCCACTCGGACAAGCCGTATGAGACTTCAGCCGGAAGTTCGTCGATTGGTCGCTCGAACCATTCTGCGGCAATATGGCGCATCCGGCCATAGAAGTCTGCGCATACTCCGTCGAGGTCAACGCCTATAACGATGTCACTTTTTTCTGCCATGGCACGATTATCTGTTGATGCATTGTGTTGGTTCAGAATGCCCGGTCGAACGATCGCCGGTGCTTCATGGTAATATCGTGCTCTTCGCCAAGAAATCTGAAAATGGCGATACAGGCTCGCCTGGGGCCATCATCGTCATAAAAGCGGTTTTCGCGCAATACTCCTACGAAGCGTTCGAGTGCCCCATCCATGTCTCCATTCCGGAGTCTCGCGATGGCGTCGACATAAGCTTCCCGCACGCCATCAGGCGGCAATCCTGCTTCGGAGCGCATGAGAAGATCGGCAAGGGTCCGTACCGCTTCGCTCAGATCGAAATATTCCGGATCTCCCTCAAGCGATTCGGCAATCCTGAGGGCATCAGCCGGGCGGGAAAAAAGAATCCCCCTGACCAATATGGCTCTGGCCTGGCTGTTATCAGGTTCCTTTCTCAGTACCTCCTCCAACATAGCTATAGCTGCCGAATCGTTGCCGGAAGCCATCTCCGCAGCCGCCTGATCGATTTCGGCGGCATAGGGGCTCGGAAGAACTTTAATAAGCCACTGCTCGACCTGATATTCGGAAAGGGCGCCGGTAAACTCGTCGATCAGGTAGCCATCAGAGAAAAGCTTTACGTTTGGTATGCTCTTGATACCGAACTGTGACGCAATCTCGGGATACTCCTCGGTGCTTACCTTGACGAGACTCCACTTTCCAGCGTTGCGTTCAGCAAGTCTTTCGAGAATCGGAGTGAGCGTCCGGCACGGTCCACACCATGATGCCCAGAAATCGACAAGGACGGGAATAGTTCTGCTTTTTTCTATGACTTCAGCTTGAAAATCGAATGGGCTTTCATTCATTGACACAGTTATAATGGTTTATGTGGTTTGAGGCTGTTCCAGCAAGGAAGCGGCAAGCTGCCCTGCGGGAAAAAGAGATCGGCGATCCCCTGGTAATGAAACGCTTTTAAACATAAAATAACTCCGTAGTCCAGGAAAGTCATTCCCGGCACCCCGGCCATGAGCGTCAAGACCTGGCATCAGGATTGAAAGTCAATGCATTGCCGATACTGCCAAAGGGTGAAAGGGGACGTTTAGGAAGATATGTCGTTTCGGGCTTCGGCTGGCCACCCGTGGTTCGCTTCACCATCTGGCGCTCTCCTGACAAATAAAAGATGCGCAGAATTGTCTCATCCGTATCCAAAAAGTTGAACTCAGAGTCCATACGCGAGTAACCTACAAGGGAGAAGCCCTCAGGACGCAAAAAAAAGGAGAAGTCGATCGTTGTGGCCTGATCTTCGTTACTTGATGTCTGGAATTCGACCTGCAGTACGTGATTGGATTCAACACTCACTCTCGCGAAGGGATCTTTCTTCGTGGTCCTGGTCACAGCCGGAAACAGGGTATGATTTTCGCCAAGAAGGGTAAATCCGGACCCGTCCTGCCGGGCAAGGATGACCACCAGCATTCTGGGATTGGTGTCAATGACTCCAGCCGCAGGTTTCTGGATATTCTGAAACCTCTTTGCAGGATCATCCTTGCGCAGAACCAGCGCCATGTCTGTCACATCATCGCCGTTCATATCGCCCTGGGCCCGCTTCTCAATATTCCATCCCGCAGGAACGAATCCTTCCGGCGTTGCAGCAAATGAAGGTATGGCCTGATACCGGACGACAGATGCCGATTTGGTGGCAGCCATCACGGCAGAAGGAGCGAGGGTTGTCATCAGAGGTGACGAGAGTACGACAGCCGCCATAAAGCCTTTGGCTATCGATCCGATACGATTCATGCAATATTCCTTATTGAAGGATTAAAAAATATGAAGCCGGCTGCGATATGCGGACCGGCTTCACTGATCTGGTTCATGAAGAACTCAGGACTATAAGGCAGGACAGGCTCACCCCTGCTGCTTGATATCGGATGAGGCTTTCCTGATATAGTTGATGGCATCTTCGAGATGCTTTAGTGCCTGGCGGATTTCGTAATCGTCGTCCGCTTCGGCTTTCGCCCGTTCGAGCCGTTTACGGGCATCCTCGACGGCATCTGTGGCAAGTTGAAGCGCTGAAAGTGCAGAAGACATGAGTGCTCCCCTGGTTGATAGAGATTGACAAGGCGCCTTACAAACAGTGCAATTTACGGAAGAGAACTCCCTCGTTGCAATGGACAAACGATTCTTCGCTGTATCGGGTGGCCAAAGGAAGATAAGGGAAAAAACATCTCCAATTATATATTCCCTTCTACCGTCAAAATAGCAGTCCGGCCATTCATACACCAGCCAAAATCATGAAAAAAACGATTTCAACTTTCCTGCTGCTTTCCGCCCTGTCTTGCCCGGCGACAGCCCAGGAAGAGAACACCCATGTCGGACGAATAAAGATTTGCATCGGCAATCTCCGCAGCTCGGACGGCATGGTCGGCGTAGCGCTTTACCAGGCTAAAGACGGGTTCCCGGATAAAACCGAACGAGCCCTCGAAGGAAAGAAAGTCCCTGCCGGAGATCATTGCGTGGTCATGTTCGAAAACTTGCCCTACGGCACCTATGCAATCAGTGTGCTGCATGACGAAAACAGCAACGGAAAAATGGACAAGACTTTCATCGGCATTCCCAAAGAGGGGTTCGGCACATCAAACAACCCGAAAGTCAGGATGGGTCCGCCATCGTTTTCCGAGTCCAGTTTCGAGCTCGACAAGGAAAATGTTACCATGAACATCAGCATGAATTACCTGAACCAACGCTCTGTTCCGAAGCAGTAACAAACGACTGTCAACGTTTTCAGGCAGAGGGCAACTGTTCATGCCGAGCCCTCTCCTGCACCTTATCTGATCCTGTCCTGCCCGATGGAGCCTTAAAGCACCTTCCATACCATAATTTCCCTCATTTTTGTAGAATCTACACCGATTCCTACCGATACGTATCATTTCCAGTCTTACGCCAGCAGTCACATGACAGTCTAATATCATACAAGAAAAGGAGTTAATACGTAAACCCATTTCATGGCACGATTGTTGCATATATAATTGAAAAACGAAAACCTTTTCGCTACGCAACAAAACAGGACAAATAATGACCAGTTTCACTACCATATATGGAAATCTCGAAGGAATAGAATTCAGAACACTCTATTCGAACGGCAAAACCGACGGTTGCCTGGTCAGCCGGGAGAACATCCTCAGTACGCCTTACGGTGAGCTGATTCCCCAGTATGAGGCCGAGGACATGGGGCGCAGGCCGGTCAAGCCACTCTATTTCTACAAGAACGGTGCAATCAAGTCGATCGCCCTGCAGTCGCAGACGCTGATCCGGACTCCGGTCGGCGGCATTTCTGCAGAGCTGGTCACATTCCACGAATCGGGAAGCCTCAAGCGCGTATTCCCTCTCGACGGAAAGCTTACGGGATACTGGACTGCGAAAAACGAGTTCGAACTCGCAGAGGAGGTAACGATCGACTCACCGCTCGGGAACCTCTGTGCCAGGTTCATCGCGTTGCAGTTCTATGAATGCGGGGCTTTAAGAAGCGTTACACTCTGGCCTGGTGAATTCCTGACGCTTTCGACACCTGCCGGACAGATCAGGGTTCGCACCGGCATCGCATTTTATGAAGACGGAAAAATCAGGTCGCTGGAACCAGCTGGAGTCGTCCGCGTCGAGACCCCGGCCGGAACCATTACCGCCTATGACAATGATCCGCAGGGTATTCACGGAGACCTGAATTCGCTTGAGTTCAGCCAGGATGGCACGGTCATGGCCCTCAAGACCACTTCAGAAGAGATACTGGTCATCGATCAGCTCGGCAACGAACACCGGTTCGCGCCGAGGCTCAAAGACAACCCATGTGGTACAGATCGCAAAGTGATCGTACCGTTGAAGGTGCGCTTCAGCAAGGGAAGGATCATCTTCGACGATCATCAGGAGTCTTTCAACATGGAGCAGTGCACGATCAGTATCGCACCGTATGACCGTAAAACCGACAATTCAACCTACTCCTGCGCCGTCTGAGCAGACCTTGATTCAAGAAGGGTTCTGGCGGCATGGATACCGGCAACCCAGCCGGTGGAAAATGCCGCCTGGAGGTTGAAGCCGCCAACCTCTCCCACGTAATCGAGCATTTCGCCACAGCAGTAAAGGCGGGAATGAAGCCGGGACTCCATGCTTTTCGTGTCGATTTCGGCAAGCGAGATACCGCCGGCAGAAACTTCGGCCTTGTCGAGGGGAACCTTGCGAACTGTGCCGAGAGGCGCCCTCTTCATGACAGAGACAAGCGCCCTGCGCTGCTCCCGGGTAAGCCCGCTCATCACCAGCTCGGGATCAATTCGGGCAAGGCGCATGATCTCGGCGGCGAATGCATTCGGGATTGTCGAAATAGCCGCGGAAGCTGGTTCAGCCTTTGCATTGAGACTTGCCGGAGCAAGCGGGCACCGCTGCAGAAAAGTACGTACGAGCTGAGAGCCATGACGTGCAGCATGGTCGAGTATGAAGGCAGAAAGGGCAACTTCGTCGTGCCCCGGAAAGAGATCGGCCATAATCCGGACCTGTTCTCCACCGGAAGAGAGACATCCGGCCACCGACCTGGAGAGAGACAGGCATGCAGGACCTGAAATCCCCCGATGGCTGACAAGAAGGTCGCCTTTCCTCGAATCGGTTACGCTCCCTGATTCAACGACAAGCCCGATTCCACGAAGTGATACCCCCACAAGTTCCGGTTTGGGGGGCACGGTAAAAAATATCGGAGCAAGCGCCGGCAACGTCGGAACAGTGCGGTGGCCTGCGAATGCCGCAAGTCGGATCCCGTCGCCGGTCGTCCCGGCTGAACCCCATGAGGATCCACCTGCCGCAAGTATTACTGAATCAGCTTCGAAGGATGCGGTTCCTGCCCGCACGACAAATCCCTGCCCTGAAATATCGAGTCCATCGATCCTCATACCGGTAATTATCTCGGCCGAAGACTCTTCGACCATACGTCTCATCGCGGCCACCACATCTCCTGCCCGACCAGAAACCGGAAACACCCGGCCATCCTCCCTTGCGACGGTTTCGACCCCGTATCGGAGAAAAAGTGCGATTAAATCTGTGTTGGTGAACCGGTAAATGGCATGACGAACGAAACGTTGCTCGTTCTTCCTGAGGAATCCCTTCTCCAGGAGCTGTTCCACTGGCCCGTCATGCGTGAGATTGCAGTGGCCGCCTCCCGAAATGGCGATCTTGGCCCCCGGCCTGTTGTTTCGTTCCAGCAGCACAATCCGGAACCGGTCGTCGGCAATGCCGAGACTCCGCGCCGTCCGTCGCGCTGATACCGCCGCAAGCATGCCGGATGCACCGGCGCCCACGATAATGAGCACGGGAACGACTGATACGGATCCCTGCTGTTTTGTCGATGTCAACAACTCGATTACCTTACTGCTCCCTTTATTGATCACTGCTGAACCCCATACATCTTTATTTATCGGCCCTCCCCAATCAGCAGGGATCTTCGCATTTGATGCCGATTGACCCCTTCGGAGAACTTTGAAAGGTCAAAATATCGATATTACAGGCTCTTGCCAGCAAATAATATTGAACAGCCACTCGTCAATGTGCCGATTTTTCTTCGGTTTTGCTGAACATGGCTGTAACCATCACTTTTGCGGCATCAGCAAAATCACCAACCGCTCCAGGAATATCCCCCGAGCTGAATTTAGCTGTCCCGCGACCAGTGAAGGATCCTGCGGATCCGGGATCAAGCTCTATGGCCTTCGTGAAGTCCAGTATGGCGCCAGGTTTATCTCCGGTGGCAAACTTCAAAGTTCCACGACCGGCATAAGCCTTGGCTGATTCAGGGTTATTATGAATTGCCTTTGAAAATTCCACAATGGACCCCTGAACAGCTTCCTTACCGACTTTCGAACCGGTACTCAGCAGAATGTTTTTTGAGTTTTCAGTAGCGTTATCACAAGCCGAAACACTTATAAGCATAACAGCGACAAGTGCTCCTAAGACAGGGCGGGAAATAGTATTCACTGGTTACCTTGATTTGGATTCATTGGACAAATAAAGCGGCACGATCATTTTTGATATAGCTGGTATAAGCTCCTTACGATCAATCCGACTTATGTTTCTGATTATCTGAAATGTTTTTTACAGTCCAATCCACCTTGAGTTTAAACGGTTTCTGACGCATGGGGCACGCCGGTTTCTGACAGATGCCACATGAATAGTCGAGACATCCGTCGGTATGCACGAACAATTCGATACTCTGCCCGAAATTCTTGTTGACCAGCCTGTTCAGATTTTCAATCTCCTGATGAGCTTCATGGACATTGAGATACCATGGAACAGTCAGATGGCAGTCGAGATGGAGGGTACTGCCGTACTTGATGATGCGCATGTTATGAAGGTCGATCCAGTTTTCGCTTCGAT